>Ga0157379_10000221_pt1 | contig 44456 bp, 45 predicted proteins | sample S25metaG_FD_121802 | JGI IMG/M metagenome (GOLD analysis project Ga0157379, IMG submission 121802) | Switchgrass rhizosphere microbial communities from Kellogg Biological Station, Michigan, USA - S2-5 metaG | ecosystem: Host-associated > Plants > Roots > Rhizosphere > Soil | place: USA... | reverse complement strand
TTCTCTTTCGATCTGTTGGCCCCGGAGGTAATGGGGAAAACGGACGGCAAGCAAGACCAGCGCACCCATTAACGCGAAGGCCGCGGAGACGCCAAAGATCAGATTCAGGCGCAGACTTGCAAACGATCCTGACACGCTTTCCGGAAGAATCGCGATCTCGACATTCCAGTTCAACCCGATCGGAGGCCTTGCACCGCGCCCGAACTGCGAACCCCGCGCACCAAAGAAGGGTTCACCCGGATTGGGAGGCGGTCCCGGCACCGGGGGCAGAGAAACCTCTGGGGGCGGCGCCGAACCACGTTGACCGAAGCCCGGGGTGGCGCCGCGAGCTGGGCCTGGCCCCAGCGGTATCGTTCGGAAAGAGCGTATGGAAACCAGTACAGGGCCTTCCGCGGTCTCCTCTTTTTGGGGAGGCCGCGATTCCTGGGCGAAAGGACGGGGAAGTTTTTCCCCCGAAACCGGATCGGTGGGCGCAGGGCCGGCGGCGGCAAGCGGCCGGCCCATGCCGTCGAGGATCCGCACCCATGCAACTTGTTGATTCCAGTCTTCGAGGAATTCCTCGAGAATTCCTTCGACGATGGTCATGTCCTGGGTTTGCGCGGTCCGAACCGCGCCGACCAGCGTGTTGATCTTACGCTGCGTATCGCGCTCGGCCTCCTGCATCATCAATTCGCCCGCCACATATTTGTACGTCCAGATGGACTGAACGAGCAGAAAGATGCTCAGGACGAATCCCGCCGCAATGAGGGTTTTAAAAAGGACGAACTTTTTGCTTTCGCTGGCCACGACGCTTCAAATCCTGCTCAACATTTATATACGTATCTGACGGCGGAATTATGTACAGAGAAAGAAGGATTTAGGGAATTTTTCTTCCCTTACGGAAATTAAGGACCACTGCTGTCCCGCCTGATTCTCGGACAATTTCGTCGTGACAGCCGCCCTGTCGACAATTAAGATTGCGCGGACCAAAAATTTAGGAGGATATCTATGAGACGTAGCCTGCTGTTACTTTCCGTTCTGTGCGCACTCCTGGTTCTTGGAGCCTGCAGTTCGGAGCCAGCAAAAGCCCCGGAGCCAACAGCAAAGGAGGCACCCGCGACACCTGCCGCGACGCCGGACGCTTCTGCAGATCCGTTGAGCGGAACTTGGAAAGGCGACTGGGGGCCGTCGGCCAGCCATCGTAATCCCGTAACGGTCGAATTGAAGTGGGATGGAACTGCCCTGTCAGGTACTGTCAATCCCGGGCCGGATGCCGTACCACTGACAAAGGGATCGTTCAACAAGGATACCGGAGCAGTCACGATGGAAGCCGATGCCAAAGGCCACGATGGCAAGGCAGTTCACTACACGATCGAAGGAAAAGTTGATGGAACCACTATGAGCGGAAGCTGGAACCATGATGACAAGAAGGGCGACTTCAAGCTCATGAAGGGATAGTTTCTCCGATCGACAATCGCGGGCGTCGTTGGAAACTCAGCGACGCCCGCGGGTTTGCTCCTGCCGGTTTGATCTCTCTGAAAAATGTTGCTGCCGAACAATTTTCGAAATTTCTTTCATCACCTGACGTTGAGCGTTCCTCATCTCCAAAGGTCAGATTGGGTCCTTCTAAACCCATACATTTCCGTAGCCTAATCCGACATAAATGTTGGGTGTTTCGCCATAACTGGCGTGCTATAAAGTTCCGCATCCTGTGGTGCGATGTTGCACCACAGATACGACTGAGAGGTCCTTGGGGCGTTTTTTAGTCTCCAAGGATTTTCTTTTTCTGGCGGAAGCGACGTGTTCGCAGCCGCCAATGTTTAGCCACTATTTCGTGGACGATGGCGTCCCTGACGGCATTGCATGAAACCTTGCCGGCTGGGACGTTTTCATTTTTGGGGGAATACAACGCAAATGAAACGAACCTTCACTCATTGCCTGGCGGCTTTAGGCGTCCTGATCGTGCTGATGTCTTCATCGATTGCCTTTGGCCAGGCGAAGATCAACATGGACGACATGCGCTGGGTCAGCATCGGCGGTGGTCTGCGCACCGCATTTCGATCTACGGAGGTCCAGCCCGATGCTGAGACACCTGGCGACAGTTATTATCGCAAGAATTTCGATCTGGACGATATCCGCCTCTACGTCAATGCACAGGTTCACAAGGATTTTCAGGTTGAGTTCAACACGGAATACGACGGGGATAGTAACCACGTACAGGTTCTCGACGCCGTCGTTAAATACTCACCTCGACCCTACCTGAACATCTGGATGGGCCGCCATCTGGTGCCGTCTGACCGTGCGAATCTCGATGGACCGTTCTTCCTGAACGCTTACGACTATCCCGGTCTTGTCTCCCGGTATCCTGGTCTCTTTGCCGGCCGTGACAACGGTGTCTCCGTCAACGGCGATATCAAGGGTGGAAAGTTCAAGTATGCCTTCGGAATGTACGAAGGCATGCAATCGTTCGGAGAGAGCGACAGCTTGCTGTATGCCGGTCGAGTTGTTGCGAACCTGCTCGCTCCAGAACCGGGTTACTACAACAGCAGCACCTACTATGGCGAAAAGGACATCCTGGCGGTGGGTTTCGCGTTCCAGCACCAGTCCGATGTTGTCCCAGTCGGCGTCAATTTTGAAGGATTCACGGGCTACAACGTTGATCTTCTGTTCGAAAAGAAGCTCTCCGGAATGGGCGCCGTCTCCCTCGAAGGCGCCTGGTACAACTACGACTACCAGGGACAAGCGTTCCTCGGAGACGGTTCTGGATACCTCGCTGAAGGCGCATTCCTGTTTGGCAAGCAACTCGGCATCGGAAAACTTCAGCCCTACTTCCGGTACCAGGACTTCCAGGCGGCCAGCGTCCTCGACACCGGTCTGAACTACATCATTCGCGGCCATAGCGCGCGTCTGAGCGCGTTTTGGACCCAGGCGGATTCAGGCCTCCCCGGAGACTCAAAGGCGAACAAATTCACTGTTGGTACGCAGTTTCAGTTCTAGGCCGAGATTCAAGGGAAGAAAAACACAACCCCGAACGAAAGGATTATGCCCATGTTTAAACATTTGAAGAGGTGGCGCGTTGCGTTATCTCTCGCGACACTAGCTCTGCTTGCTTTTGCAGCCGCAAGCTGCACGAAGGAAGCGGAGCCCGTAAAGATCGGAATTTTGCATTCTCTTACCGGTACGATGGCAATCTCAGAGACGTCTCTCAGAGACGCTGTCCTGATGGCCGTCGATGAGATCAATGCCAAGGGCGGCGTACTCGGCCGCAAGATCGAGCCGGTCATCGTGGATCCCGCATCCAACTGGGATCTTTTCGCTGAAAAGGCCAAGCAGCTGATCAGTCAGGATAAGGTTTCTGTGGTCTTCGGCTGCTGGACTTCGGTCAGCCGCAAGTCCGTGCTGCCTGTATTCGAGTCTCTAAAAGGCCTTCTGTTCTATCCCGTCCAGTACGAGGGTGAAGAGCAGAGCCCGCAGATCTTTTACACGGGCGCCACGCCGAACCAGCAGCTGATTCCGGCTGCGGAGTTCATGATGAGCAAAGAAGGCGGCACGAAGAAGAAGTTCTACCTGCTGGGAACCGATTATGTGTTCCCCCGCACGGCGAACAAGATTCTCAAGGCCTATCTGCTTTCGGTCGGCGTTCCCGAGAAGGACATCGTGGAAGAGTACACGCCGTTCGGACATGCGGACTATCAGACCATCGTCGGAAAGATCAAGGAGTTCGGCAAGGCTGGAGATGCTGCCGTTCTTTCCACGATCAACGGCGACAGCAATGTTCCTTTTTATAAGGAATTCGCGAACCAGGGTTTGACTGCGGACAAGATTCCAATCATGGCGTTCTCGGTTGCTGAAGACGAACTGCGCTCGATGGAAACCGAGCACCTTGTGGGTCACCTTGCAGCGTGGAACTACTATCAGTCGATCGATACGCCGGAGAACAAGGCTTTCGTTGAAGCGTTCAAGAAGTACGCCGTAGCGAAGGGTCTACCTGGCGGAACGAATCGAGTGACGGATGATCCGATCGAAGCCGCATACTTTGGCGTCTACGTCTGGAAGGCGGCTGTCGAAAAAGCGAACTCCTTTGACGTGGACAAGGTCGTTCCTTCCGTGTTGGGTCTCGAATTCGATGCGCCAGGCGGCAAGAAGAAGATGCACCCTGAAAATCATCACACCTTCAAGCCGGTGTACATCGGAAAGATTCGCGCTGACGGCCAGTTCGACGTAATCTCCAAGTCTGCGGGCCTGGTCGAGCCGGAAGCCTTCAGCCACTACCTGAAGGGAGAAAAGAAGGAAGAACCGAAGGTCACCGAGAAAAAGGAAGAGAAGAAGTAAATGATTCGAACTGTTGCTGCGACGCTGGCGTTACTTCTCCTGGCGCCTGCCGTGATGTTCGCGCAGACTGCGGCGTCGATACCTCCAGAGTTAAAGCAACAGTTCGAATTCATCATTGGCAAAGACACGGAAGCGCGCGCCGCGGCCTACTCCTCACTCGAGAAGTCCGGCAATGGCGCGCTGGTTCCGGCACTGGAAGCCTTCCGCAGCGGTTTGCTCGAACGCAGGACCGATGGAAGGCTCGTGATCTATCTTCCCCGCGTCGACGTCAACGGACAATCCATGTTTCCCGTTGTCGATGCCTGGACTCTCGAACCTCTCAAGCAGGCGGACGGATCCTCCCTCTATGCAGCGGGCCTTGGCAGCAGCATGTTGAAGTCCGACAGTTCTCAGGCCGACGGTCTCGCGCGACTCATCGCCGTTCTCTCGATTCATCATCCCAATGCGGACAAACGTCGCGATGCCATCGTTGAAGCGGCAAACCGCGTCGATACGGCCCTGCTGCCCGATCTGCAGGCTCAGCTGCAAACCGAACCGGCCGGGGAGATGGCAACAACTCTCCGCGAGTCTGTTGCCCGCATTCAACTGTCTTCAGGGACGCCGGATGAACGCCTTGCTGCCGTTCAGACTCTCGAAAAACTCGGAACCTCTCGCGCTCTCGCAGATCTCCGAACCGCGCTCGACAAAGCGCGCGCCGACGGCAACACCCAGCTGGCAGGAGCGATTGATGGCGCTCTGTCTACCGTCGAAAGCTATCAGTGGAAAGTGCGAATCGTCCATCACACGTTTGCAGGACTCTCTCTGGGAAGCATCCTCGTCCTGCTTGCTCTTGGCCTGTCGATCATCTTCGGCCTGATGCGCGTCATTAATCTCGCGCACGGCGAATTCATGATGGTTGGCGCTTACACAGCGTTTGTCGTAGCGGAATTCTTTAAGGCCTACATTCCGGCATCGTACTTCGATTACTACTTCGTGCTGGCGCTACCGCTCGCCTTTCTTGTCACCGGGCTGGTCGGCATGCTCTGCGAATTTGCGGTAATACGTCACCTGTATGGACGTCCAATCGAAACGTTGCTCGCAACCTGGGGAATCAGCCTCCTGCTGATTCAGACGGCGCGGCTGATCTTCGGCGATACGACATCGCTGACACCGCCCAGCTGGCTGCAAGGGGGGTGGGAAGTTGCCCCAGATCTCGTTTTTCCACTGAACCGCGTCTTCATCATCGTCTTCTGTGGGGCCTGCATCATTGCCGTTTACTACCTGGTGCAACGTACTCACTTCGGCCTTCTCCTGCGCGCCACGACACAGGATCGCCCCATTGCCGCGGCTCTCGGAGTCCCCACGCGATGGATCGATGGCCTGACCTTCGGCTTTGGCGCGGGTCTCGCGGGACTTGCAGGCGCAATCGTGCCCTTGTTCGACAAACTGAATCCCAATATGGGACAGAGCTACGTTGTCGATAGTTTCATGGTTGTTGTCGTTGGCGGCGTTGGGAAGCTCGCCGGAGCCATTACGGCCGGGGGCGCACTCGGATTTCTCACCAAGTACATAGAACCATTTCTCGAAGCCGTATACGGAAAGCTGGCCGTTCTGGGTCTGATCATTCTTTTCCTGCAATGGAGACCTTCGGGCCTGTTTCCTCACCGCGGAAGACTCGCAGAGGATTAGCGCGTGACAACGACCAAGGTTCCGCGTTTGGCGGCGTTCACGCCACCCCACGCTTCCAAGACAGATCCGGAAACCATCCGATTCCGCAAGAAGGCCATTCTGGGTCTTCTGATCCTCGTGTTCCTCGTGATCCCTACGCTGAACCAATTTGGTGTCATCGAGCCTCACGTCCTGAATCGTGTAGGCCGCTATTTGTGCTTTGCGATCGCAGCCCTGGGCATCGATTTGATCTGGGGATACGCGGGAGTACTGTCGCTATGTCACGCCTTGTTCTTCTGCATTGGCGGGTATGCAATGGCCATGCATCTCAGCCTTCCGGAAGCCGGCGGAGACGTGCGTCCCGAATATCACAATATTCCGCAGTTTTTCTTCTTCAATAACGTCGACACCTTGCCGTTCTGGTGGCGTCCTTTTGCATCGCTGCCATTCGCCATCCTTGCCGCCTTCGTTCTTCCGGCGCTGGTCGCGGGACTGGTCGGCTTCTTTATCTTCAGAAACCGGGTCCGTGGAGTTTACTTTTCGATCATCACGCAGGCACTTGCATGGGGCGCATTTCTCGCGTTTTCGAGAAACGAGATGCTGCTGGGAGGAACTAATGGCCTTACCAACTTCTTCAAGCCGCTAAACTCAAACAATAAGTGGATTCTCGGCCTTTATCTTCTGACGGCAACATTACTGGTCGGAACTTTTCTGCTGGTTCGAGGGGTAACGCGATCCCGGTTGGGACGGGTGTTAGTGGCTGTTCGCGACAACGAAACACGACTCTATTTTCTGGGTTACCGGCCTGATCTCTACAAGGCCTTCGCCTTCATTGGCGCCGCGCTGCTTGCCGCTCTCGGAGGCCTCCTCTACGCTCCGCAGAACGGCATCATCACACCGAACGTCATGCGCGTTGAGGATTCCATCTGGATGGTCATCTGGGTCGCCGTTGGCGGACGCGGGCGGCTCTGGGGCGCGGTGTTCGGTGCGCTGATGGCGAACTTTACCTATTCTGCCCTGACCTCCGATATGCCGAGAGCATGGCCTTTCATTCAGGCAGGCCTGTTCCTGGGAGCCCTGGCATTTCCGAACGGTATTTGCGATCTGTGGACAAAATTGGAAGGTGAGGTCCGACAGGGCTCACGCATTTTCCGACCGCTGCTTGCATTGGCCTTCGTCGAAGTCGCCTTGATTGCGGACAAACTTCACTGGATTCCATCTTTCGGTGGATTTGCAATCCTGGGAGTTCAGTCAAAGTATTGGATCGTGATCGCCATAACAATCATCCTGTGCATCGGGCGGGTAGCTCACGCCTCAATTCCCATGTTGGGACTGGCCTGGTTCATCCTGACCGAAGCTTTCGGCATTATGCCGTCGTCATTCAGCGTCCTCAAATATGTTCTCGTGCTGGCCTCGATCCTTGTCTACGCCTATCTCGAGGGAAACGTTACGTCCGGTTTGAAGTCCATCATTGGAAGGTTTCGCCGCTCAGGGCGAAAGGGTGAAGCGGCAACCGTAGGGAATACGCCATGAGTGTCGAGGCCAGTGCTCTCAGACTGAAAGTCGCACGCCCGGAGGATGCGATGGTGAGAGTGGAAAACGCCACCGTCGTTTTCGACGGCTTCAAAGCGCTCGACATCGACAGCTTTTCCGTGAGGCAGAATGAAATTCGGGTTGTCATCGGGCCGAACGGAGCAGGGAAAACGACGCTTTGCGATGTCATTAGTGGAAAGACCCGGCTGAAGTCCGGGCGGATCTACTTGAATGGCGCTGACATCAGCCGTTTCAAAGATTTTGAAATCGCGCGGCTTGGTGTCGGACGCAAGTTTCAGACCCCGGCGGTTTTCGGCAGCCTCACGGTGCAGGAAAATCTGGAACTCGCAGCACCCATCTCCAAAGGCGTTCTTCCCGCTCTCTACAGAAAGACGTCGGCCGCCGACCGAGACAAGATCCGTGAAGTTATCTTTGCGGTCGGACTCGATGCCGTCCCTGATGTTCAGGCGCAATATTTGAGCCATGGCCAGCGTCAGGCGCTGGAGATTGGTATGCTGCTGGTTTCCAGCCCTAAGCTCCTGCTCATCGATGAGCCCGCAGCCGGCTTGAGCGACGACGAGACCGGGACGATGGCTACTCTGATAAAAAAGCTCGCCGAAGGACACACTGTAATTGTGATCGAACATGACATGGGTTTTGTGCGGCAACTCGAAGCCGATATCACTGTTCTTAATGAGGGCAGGATTCTTGCGGAGGGACCGATGAGCGCAGTTCAGGCCGATCCGCGAGTGATCGAGGCCTACCTGGGGCGCTAAGAATGCTCACGGTCCAGAACTTATCTTTTGCGTATGGCGCAATCCAGGTACTCGACGACATCTCGATGGGGATGCCCGAGGGCAGAATTACATGCATCCTCGGTCGCAACGGCGTCGGAAAAACCACGTTGCTGATGAACATTATGGGTTTGTTGCGCCCGACGATCGGCGCCGTGTTCATGGAGGATCGAGACCTGACGGACCTTCCTGCCGATAAGCGTGCCGCCGCGGGTTTGGGCCTCGTGCCGCAAGGCCGCAGGATTTTTCCGCGACTGACCGTTGAAGAAAACCTCAAGGTGGGATTGTCGACGCTGAGCCGTGGGGCAAGGAAAATCCCGGGTGAGATCTACGATCTGTTTCCAATCCTGAAGACGATGTCCAAACGGATGGGTGGGGACCTGTCCGGTGGTCAACAGCAGCAACTCGCCATTGCTCGCGCGCTTGTTGGCGACCCAAAGGTGCTTCTTCTGGACGAACCCACCGAAGGCATCCAGCCGAACGTCATTCAACAGATTGGCGCGGTGCTGGAGCGGCTCGTCCAGGAACGGGGGATGACGATCGTTATGGTCGAACAATACCTGGACTTCGTAAAGGAAATTGGAGACCGCTTCTACCTCATGGACCGCAGGCGCGTCGTTGCCTCGGGGCTGACCTCCGATCTCAACTCCGACCTCATCCACCGCCATCTAAGCGTGTAAAATACCCCGGCTATGCATCTCACGCCTCGCGAAATTGACAAGCTCATGATCTTCACGGCGGGCGAGGTTGCGCGTAAGCGCAAAGCTCGCGGCCTGAAACTGAACTACCCGGAGGCTGTGGCGCTGATCACGTCCGAACTGCTCGAGGAAATCCGTAACGGGAAGACTGTTGCTGAACTGATGAGTCTCGGCACAAAGATTCTGAGTGCGGCTGACGTGATGGAAGGCGTTCCGCAAATGGTTGGGGAGATACAGGTGGAAGGCACGTTCCCCGATGGCACAAAACTCGTCACGGTCCATCAACCTATACGCTGAAAACAATGATCCCCGGTGAATATTTCCTTAGCAGCGAACCCATAGAAGCCAATGCCGGCAGAGCAACGTCGCGAATTCCCGTAACCAATCGTGGAGACCGGCCGATTCAGGTGGGGTCCCACTGCCATTTTTTTGAGGTCAATCGGGCTCTGGACTTCGATCGTCAGGCGGCATATGGCATGCGGCTGAACATTGCCGCAGGGACGGCCGTTCGCTTTGAACCAGGAGACACGAAGAACATTGATCTTGTAGCGTTGGGAGGCACGCGCACGGTGTACGGGATCAATGGCCTCGTGAATGGAAAGCTGAAATGAGAATCGATCGCCACACATACGCCGATCACTATGGCCCGACAAAAGGAGATCGCGTCCGCCTGGGGGACACGAATCTCATCATCGAAGTCGAGAACGATCACACACGCTACGGCGACGAAGTGAAGTTCGGCGGAGGCAAAGTCATTCGCGACGGCATGGGACAGTCTTCCGAAGCCACGCGCGCCGGAGGTGCTCCCGATCTGGTCATCACGAACGCGCTCGTCGTCGACTACACCGGCATCTACAAAGCGGATGTGGCCATTCGCGATGGGCGTGTCTCCGCGATTGGCAAAGCCGGGAACCCGGGCATCATGGATGGCGTCACTCCTGGCATGGAAATTGGCGCTTCTACCGAGATCCTCGCGGGAGAAGGTCAGATTCTTACGGCCGGCGGCATCGACACCCACATTCACTTCATCTCTCCGAATCAGATTCCCGAAGCATTCTATTCTGGAGTGACGACGCTGATCGGCGGCGGCACAGGTCCTGCCACCGGCACGAATGCGACGACGTGCACTCCGGGTGCCTGGAATATTCGGAAGATGTATGAAGCGGCCGAAGCCTTTCCGCTCAACTTCGGATTTCTCGGAAAAGGAAATTCGGCGCTTCCCGAGTCGCTGCGCGAACAGCTTCAGGCGGGAGCTCTCGGATTGAAATTGCATGAAGACTGGGGAACCACGCCGGCCGCGATTGACACGTGTCTGAGCGTTGCGGATGAATTCGACGTGCAGGTTGCGATCCACACCGATACGCTTAACGAGGCAGGATTCGTCGAGGACACGATCGCAGCCTTCAAAGGGCGAACGATTCATACCTATCACACCGAAGGTGCAGGCGGTGGACACGCGCCCGACATTATTCGAGTTTGCGGTCTTCCTAATGTGCTTCCATCGTCGACAAATCCGACGATGCCGTTCACACGCAACACGATGGACGAGCATATCGACATGCTCATGGTGTGCCACCACCTGTCGCCGTCAATTCCTGAAGACGTCGCGTTCGCCGACTCGCGCATCCGTGCGGAAACGATCGGAGCCGAGGATATCCTGCACGATCTCGGAGCGATCAGCATGATGTCCTCCGACTCCCAGGCGATGGGTCGGATCGGGGAAGTCATCTGCCGGACATGGCAGACCGCCGACAAGATGAAGGCCCAGCGGGGAAAGCTGCTGCAAGATTCGCCGAACAACGACAACTTTCGCGTCAAGCGTTACGTTGCAAAGTACACGATCAATCCTGCGATCACACACGGCATCAGCAGCGAGGTGGGATCCGTCGAAGTTGGAAAACTGGCGGACCTCGTGCTATGGAAGCCCGCATTTTTCGGTGTGAAGCCGGAGATCGTGATCAAGGGTGGACTCATCGCGGGTTCGTTGATGGGGGACGGCAATGCATCGATTCCCACACCTCAACCTTGCATTTACAGGCCGATGTTTGGGAGTTTTGGTCAGGCCACAAACGGAACCAGCGTGCACTTTGTATCAGCGGCGGGGATGCAGGGAAACAACCTGCGGGGACTAAAGCGGCCAATGGTTGCCGTGCAGGGATGCCGTAATCTGAGGAAAACCGATCTGAAACTGAATGACGCGCTGCCGGATATTCATGTTAATCCGGAGACGTATGAGGTGCGCGCCGACGGGCAGTTGCTGAAGTGTGATCCGGCGGAAGTTTTGCCGCTGGCGCAGAGATACTTTTTGTTTTAGGGGAAAGGAAGCTTGCTAGATAGTGACGAGGAGAAGAAATTGGAAATCGGACGAGTCCGGGCATTCTTAAAACCGAAATTACAAGATCTCAAATTGGACCGCAAACCACAGGATCTGCCCGTCCAATCTAAGATCTTGTAAGTTCGGTTTTAAGAATGCCCGGACTCGTCCAATTTCAGATTTCTTCTCCTCTCCAGAGCTAACACGCAACCATCATGACCATCATCGAACAAATCACCCCGTCTTCCGCTCTCGGCGCGGACCACGCCTCCTTTCAACGCGACGCCATCACAATGGCCTGGGAGGATCGTCGTCAGGGCCACGGCAAGCGCCGTTCTGACAACGGCGTCGAGTTCGCGATCTCGCTTCCCAACGGAACCATTCTGAAAGCGGGTGACTGCTTCGTTCTCGCACAGGCCAAAACTATCATCGAGGTTCGTGAGGCTACTGAGCCCGTCTACGTGATCCGTCCAAAGACGCCTCAGGAATGGGCTTACTATGCGTACCATGTCGGCAACCGTCACCAGCAGGTCATGATTGGCGCCACGGAGTTGACCTTTCCCAAGTCGCCGGCGGTGCGCAGCCTTCTTGAACAGCTTCATGCGGATTTCACTACAGACGAAAGAGCCTTTACCGGCGCTCTGGCGCAGGTCGGGCATTCGCACTGACAAATGCAGCCGATTCAATTACTTCAGACCTTACAGCTCATGGATTCCTTTTTCCCTGTCGGGGCCTTCGCATACTCCGATGGACTCGAGACGGCCGCGGCTGAAGGGCACGTCCGCGACGCGACATCACTTCACGAATGGATGGATCATTTTATCGATTTCGTTTTCGTCCCCTGTGACGGACTTGCTCTCGTAAGGTCTATCCGTGCGCTTCGTGCCGCGGATCACGACGCGCTGCGCGAGATCGACTCCGAGCTTAGTGCCATCAGACCTGCGAGCACAGTGCGAGCGGCGAGCACTGGTGTGGGCAAGCGGCTTCTCTCAGCATACGGCGCCATTTGCGGAGACGAAACCTTTGGGTCGCTATCGCGGATATTGCCTAACGGCAACGCCGCTGCCGCCTATGCACTCGTATTTTTTCATCGTGGTATTCCCGAGCGTGAAGCGGCCCTAGCGTTTGGATACAACCGGCTTGCGGGAATGGTTTCTGCCGGACTTCGTCTGATCTCGATGGGCCAGCAGCAGGGGCAGGCTCTTTTGACGCGGTGTATCGACCGACTGCCTTCGTCGGTGGATCGTATTATCGAGGTGGGGAGCGCGCCATTGCGCTCCTTTAGTCCGATGTTGGACATTCAACAAATGAATCACCGGTACGTTTACAGCCGGCTCTTCAGATCCTGATATGCGACGTCCGGTAAAGATCGGAGTGGGTGGGCCCGTAGGTTCGGGCAAGACCGCGTTGCTCGATTGCCTGTGCAAGGCGATGCGCGATCGCTATCAGCTGGCCGTCGTGACGAACGATATCTTCACGCGGGAAGATATGGAATTCCTGATGCGGAGCCAGGCGTTACCGACGGAGCGCATCATGGGTGTCGAGACGGGCGGGTGCCCTCACACCGCCATTCGTGAAGACGCGTCGATCAACTTCGAAGCGATCGATGTCATGAAGGAACGATTTCCGAATCTCGACATCCTGTTTCTCGAAAGCGGTGGTGACAACCTTGCTGCGAGCTTCAGCCCCGAACTTGTCGACGCATCGATTTATGTCATCGATGTCGCGGGTGGCGACAAGGTTCCCCGCAAGGGTGGGCCGGGTATTACACGCTCAGATCTTCTCGTCATCAACAAGACGGACCTCGCGCCATACGTTGGCGCGGATCTCAACGTGATGGATCGCGATTCGCGCATGATGCGGGGACAGAAGCCATTCGTGTTCACGAATCTCAAGACTCGTGATGGCGTTGACAATGTCGTGTCGTGGATTCGGCAGGAGCTGCTCTTCGAATCCTGATATGCGCGTCGCCATCACCGACGTTGGCCGCTGTGGAAGGCTGGACCTCCGGTTTGCGGTTCGCGGCGCACAAACCATTCTGTGCGATTCCTATTGCGAAGTTCCCTTCAAGATTACCCGAGCGTTGAGCACTGCTGCCGAAGGTGTGGCGCATGTCATGTTGATGCATTGCACGGCGGGATTATTCGGTGGCGACCGCGTGGAAATGACGGTGCGCGTCGAGAGCGGCGCCCGAGTTCGCCTGACGCAGCAGTCGGCGACGCGTGTCCATCCTTCAGAGGGGCGAATCGCAGTGCAGAGCAGTCGCATTCAGGTAGAGAGTGGTGGGGAACTGGACCTTCTTCTCGACCCGGTCATTCCATTTGCCGGATCGCGTTTTCAGCAGACAACGCGGATTGATGTCGAAAAAGGAGCGCGCCTCCTCTACTGGGAAGGTTTGATGGCCGGTCGCATCGGTCGAGGTGAGGTTTGGGAATTTGAGGAGTTGTCTTCAGAAACAAGCCTGAGGTCTGAGGGCCGGGTGGTATTCCTCGATCGCTTTCATCTTCAACCGGAGTGCTCGATACCTTCAACGCGTTGGGGAATGGGCTGCGCAACCTATGCCGGCACCGGCCTTTACATGGGGGACGATGCTGCCGGCGTTGCCGGAGCGCTGCATGACAAATTGCCAAAAGCTGGTGTGGGTCTTCTCGAATCCGATTTTGCAGTTGCCCGAGTTGTTACGGCGAGCGGACCTGAGTTCCATCATTGTCGCGACGTATTTGCAGGGTCGCGCACCACCGCTGACAAATGACAATCGAACCGTGAACTGAACATTTCTCCGCACTTTCCTCCTCTATTCCCTTGTCTGCCATCCTCTCAATGACTATCCTCAAGCCGGTGAATTCATGACAAATCTAGTGCTGAACTGGCTGTTGAGTACGGTTGCGTTGTTGATTGTCACTCGGATCGTGCCAGGGTTTGAGATCAGCAGTTTCTGGGTTGCGCTGATCGCCGCCGTTGTCGTTGGCATTATCAATGCGACGCTCGGCCTCGTCCTGAAGATTCTCACGTTCCCTCTGACGATAGTGACGCTCGGCTTATTTTGGTTCGTCGTCAATGCCTTGATGCTCAAGCTCGCCGCGGCGGTCGTGCCGGGCTTCGTTATCGTGGGCTTCTTTCCAGCATTGTTCGGGGCCGTCGTCCTGAGCGTCATTAATCTCCTTTTCCGCGTCACCCGGAAAGCGTTGCACGACGAGCCGGCATCAAGAAGGAACTGACGGCTTCATGGACAACCTAGTCCTCGGGAGAGTGATGCTCTATGCGAAGGACCTGAAGCGCATGGTAGCTTTCTACCGTGATGCTCTCGGATTCGGCGTCATTCCCTCACGATACGACCCTGACGAGTTTGTCGTTCTCGACGCGGGCAGCGCCCAACTGTGCCTGCATCAAATTCCTGAAGTCATTGCGCGAAACATCGACATTGGAGATCCTCCGGAACCACGATCGAGAGTGCCCGTGAAGATCATGTTCGTCATTGAGGATGTCGAAGGGACGCGCGAACGCCTGATGGCGCGCGGCGTCCAGATGGGATCGCTTCAGAGTTTCCCGCCGCTGATCTACTGCGATGGCAACGATCCGGAAGGCAATATCTTCCAGATCACGAACGGGCACACTGCACGAAATTAAGTCACTGTCGCAATCGGTAAAACGAGCCCTCGCACGCGCTGCGGTCTGGCACCTTCGCTGCATTTCGCCCTCGTCAACATTGCTCTATAACTGTTTGCGCCCGGAAGCGCCCTGGTGGTTTCTCCTTCAGTGGTTGGCTCCCGTGTCCCATTGGGGCCTTCCGGACGAGGAGAACACTCCCCCAGTCCCCCTGCTTCGTGAAAAAAGGAAAAGCCGGGCCTGTCACTCCCCCTCCAACTTAGTGATCTAAAACGGGGAGCCAACAGGACTTGAGCTCGCGACTTCGCCAATGTAGAGCCGGACCAGGTGTCGCGCTCAGGTTTCTCAATCTTTTTTCCTTTCCTGTGAGAGATTTCTCCCGATTTTCGCGCTCGTTAAGATGAGAGCGGGACTTGTTTTGGCAGGCCTTTGTCGAATGTCACGCTTACCTTTTCATCGGGTGTGTCGCAATTGATGTGGCTTCCGTTCACAGCATCGTCCAGGACGAAACCAAACACGGACGAAACCGAGCCACAAACCAGGATTCGTCCGTGGCGGCATTCCGGGTCTCTGAGGTTGCTTGACCTTGTTGCTGAAATTTCCACGAATCGTCGAACGGACGCGGTCGGCCTTGGAAGCCGCGTCCGTATCCGGTGGTCGTTAAGATCACCTTTGCCCGGATCGCTGGGAGTGGTGATTGAGGTCTCCTCAGGCGACTCGCGTGGGCCTTACCTTGTCGAATTCGAGAATGGCCTCAAGTTTCGATATCGCGCCAGCGAATTCCGCCGTATCTAGCGACTTGGGTTCGGCGCTGAATAAAGCGAAGCACTAAAAACAAAGGCCCGGGGTGTCACTCCCGGGCCAACTTATTGTTTTTAAACGGGGCCGACGAGACTCGAACTCGCGACCTCCGGCGTGACAGGCCGGCGTTCTAACCAACTGAACTACGACCCCCAACCAGACGAAGAATCATAGCAAGCTGAGCAGAAGACTCACAACAAGTAATCCGTTACCGCGAAGTTGCTCAATGCTCTTGCAGAGCGGCGCGTTAATGGATATAAACCGTTCCAAATGACCAAGGCAGCAAACCATACCTCTGTCTCGAAGCCCCAGCGCGACATGCGCGCTACGGAAATGGAAACAATCAAAGTTTGCATCATTGACGACCACGCCATCGTTCGGGCGGGCCTCCGCATGCTCATCGAGAACAGTGCGCGAATGGTCGTGATGTGGGAAGCGCAGACTGCAAGCGACGCCTTATCGGATACGAGTCTTGGCCGCCCTGACGTCATTCTGCTGGACCTTGACCTCGGCATCGAGAAGGGAATCGATCATCTTCCCCACCTAATCGAGCGGTTTGGGCCTGCCCGCATTCTGGTTCTCACTGCGCTGGCGGACACCCAGCAGCACCTGGCGGCAGTTGCGGCCGGAGCAAATGGCGTAGTGCTCAAAGAACAGGCGCCGGAAACGCTGATTCAGGCTATCGAGAGCGTTCATAACGGCGAAGCATGGCTGGGAAAGTCCCTCATGACCGCGGTCATGGGTAAGCTTTCGCGGGCATCCTCCGAGAAGCACGACCCCGAGGCCGAAAAGATTTCACGGCTTACCCCGCGTGAAGTGGAGATTGTGGCGCTGGTGAGCGAAGGGCTAAATGGGGAACGCATTGCAAAGCAGCTGCGGATCTCCGAAGCGACGGTGAGAAATCATCTGACGTCGATTCTTGGAAAGCTGGGATTGTCTAATAAGTTTGAGCTGGCCGTATATGCCCATCGACACCGGCTGGGGGCGAAGTCTTCGTAATCTGTAACCTCAGATTGAGTCCACTGGGAAGTTCACGATGTCGGCAATTGCCATGCTTTCCTTCACGACGAAGGGCTCGGCGTAGGTCGTCCCAATCGAGTGGCCATAATACTTGCATTGCGTCGTGATCTGGTCGATTAGTCGGCCCCAGGCCGGATATAACTCGGCAATGTCTCGCATATCTCCCAGGAACTGTGAAGCAAAGCAGTTGATCGCTTCGATTTTTTTCGGAAAGACCGCGCTAATATCGACGCTGAAGGACGGACGCACCTCGGCATACATCGCCGAATAAATAATCTTTTTAGGTCTGTGAGGCTCACCGGCAATGGGCAATTGCTTTAGCCCCGCTGCGTAGCACGCCTCATATCCAAGAACTGCTGCCGTGTAGTGATCCGGATGGCGTCCTTCCCAGTAGGGAAGTATCACGGTTCGCGGCTTTGCAGCGCGTATCTGTTCGGCAAGGGCGAAGCGGTTCTCAACCGACGATGTGAGCCGGGCGTCTCCCAGATTCATGCGTTCGCGCCAGCGGGCGCCGATCACGGCCGCTGCTGCCGCCGCTTCGGTGGCGCGGAGTTCCGGAGTACCGCGCGTGCCCATCTCACCGTGAGTGAGATCGAGAATTCCGGCGGAATACCCCTGCTGGATCATTCGGATAAGGGTGCCTGCGCAGGTGAGTTCGACGTCATCGGGGTGTGCGGCTATGGTCAGGATATCGACGGGTTCCACAGGTCCTTGAGTTTCCTTTCGAAGGCTTGCGCATCGACGCGATGTCGAAACGCTTCCGTTCCATTGATCATCACGACAGGGATCTCCGTTCCATAAGCAGCGCGAAGGTCCGGAGTACTGTCGACATCCGTCACGGTCAGCTTAAGAGGGTATCGGCGAGAGAACGGCTCAATCACCGCCTTTGCGTCGTCACAGAGATGGCAGCCCGGCCGCGAATAGATCTCAATTCGAATGGATTCTGGCATCCGCCCCCGCCTTCAGCATTCTGAAGAATCGTTTTGCGTTCTGGACATCGCGCCCGATTTGCGCGCGCAAAAGGTCAGCGGAGTCGAAGCGGCGTTCCTCTCGAACGCGCTTAAGAAACTGAAGCCGCGCGCGTGCCACATCTGGAGCAACCGGCGCGTTCAATACGAACGTTTCGATTGTCTGAGAAGTTCCGTTGAACGTTGGACGAGTACCGATGTTGGTGATGGATTCGACAAAAGCACCGGAATCCATGGCTGTGCGCGTAATGTAGACACCTGGGCTGGGAATAAGCTCATTATCCGGCTCGAGGTTAAGCGTCGGAACTGTCGCGTTGCGACCTCTCCCATCACCGGCAACGATCCGTCCTTCGATTTCGAACCAGCGGCCCAGCATGCGGCAGGCGCGAGACACTCGGCCTTCCTGGATGCGTTGTCGCACGTGAGTACTGCTCACCACGACGCCACGCGATTCGACCGGAATGATCTCCTCGAGTTCAAACTCATGGCGCCACCGCTGAAGCGTCTCCAGCGTCCCGGTTTGCCGGTGGCCAAAGATAAAGTTGCTGCCAACACAAAGTAGTCGCGTGCGGAGACCACCCACCAGATATTGCTGAATGAAGGCGTCGGGTGTAAGGGCTGCGAACTCCCGATCAAATCTGGCGGTCAGTACCAACTCAATACCCATGCTTTCAATAAGCCGCAGTTTTTGATCAAGCGTGCTGATCAGCTTTGGCGCCTGGCTCGGGGCGAGGACGCGCATGGGATGCGGGTCGAAGGTGAGAACGGCGGGGCAAATCCGCCGTTGCCGACCTCGTTCTGCAACGGTGTGGAGAATTCGCTGATGTCCGAGATGGAGACCATCAAAGTTGCCGATGGCCAGAACGCAGGGGCCGTGGTGCGTCGCATCGGACAGATGGGAAACCACTTTCATCGGGTTATGATTATACGGAATGACTGGGGCAAAGTTCGAAAAGCTCGTCGAAATCATGGCCAGGCTGCGCGGCCCTGACGGTTGTCCGTGGGATAAACAGCAGGATCGCAACTCCCTCAAACCCATGCTTGTCGAAGAGACCTACGAGGTTCTCGAGGCCATCGACAACAACGATTCTGACGGTCTTTCCGAAGAATTGGGAGACCTTCTGCTTCACGTCGTCTTCCAGGCTCAGCTCGGCAAGGAAGACGGCGGTTTCGACATCGACAAGGTCATTGACGGTATTTGCGACAAGCTTATCCGCCGTCATCCCCATGTCTTCGGTAATGAAACGGCGTCTTCGCCTGAAGAAGTCATCAAGAACTGGGAAGCGATCAAAGCGCAGGAAAAGACCCGCAAGTTGAAAGACCGCACTCCGGAGCAGCGATCTCTGCTCGAAGGGATCCCCAGCAAACTCCCTGCTATCCATGAAGCCCACCAGATTGCGTCGCGTGCTGCGCGCGTCGGTTTCGACTGGCCCGACATTCAGGGTGTATTCGATAAACTCGAGGAAGAGACCCTTGAGCTTCGCGAAGCCATGACCGGCCCGGAGGACTCTCGCCAGTCGCGCCTTGAGGACGAAATCGGGGACATTCTTTTCGTGATCGTCAACCTCGCCCGGTTTCTGAAAATCGATTCTGAGTCCGCGTTGAAAAGAGCAAACCGGAAATTCAAGGCGCGCTTTCAACACATGGAGGCGAAATTGGCCGACGCGGGGAAAAGCCTCGATGGGACCTCGCCCGACGAGATGCAGAACCTTTGGGAGCAAGCCAAGGCGGAGACCGCGGACTCATGATGATTCGAGAATTGACGACGCCTGAAGAGTTTGAGGCGTGTATGACTCTGCAGCGGGATGGATTCGGCTGGACTGACGTCGAACTCATGCCCTTGCGCTTCTTCGTGGTGTCGCGCCATATCGGGGGACTCGTGCTCGGTGCATTTGAAGGTGCTGAGACAGTCGGATTTCTCAGCGCTATTCCGGGTCTGCGCGATGGCCGGCCCTACTGGCACTCTCACATCCTCGCCGTGTCTTCCTCCCGCCGGAATTCCGGAATTGGCACACAGCTCAAGTTCGCCCAGAAGGAGCAGGCGCTTCAGCGAGGAATTCGTCTGATCGAATGGACCTTCGATCCGATGATGTCCCGCAATGCGTATCTCAACATTGAGAAACTGGGCGTGATCGTTCGCCGGTACTATCCATCGTTTTATGGAAAGGATCGCGACCGCCTTATTGCCGAATGGTGGCTGGATCGGTCGCGCCCCTCGCTTACGGGCGAGACTCGACGCGTGACCATTGCCGGTGATCCGGGGGCGGCCGGGGCCGCTCGGACTAGAATTCGGCAAGAGTTTCTTGCGAACATCAAAGACGATTTCTATGTCGCCGGCTTCGAGCGTCATGGGGAGACGAGCGACTATGTCTTCGTCCGGGGGGCCGCGCATGTTGATCGCGCGGATTGAGTTACGCGAGATCCGGATGCGGCTGCTGCAACCGTTCGAGACCAGCTTTGGCGTGACGCACGATCGGCGGATGGTCCTTGTAAAGGTTTCCGATGGAACCCTGGAAGGCTACGGCGAAGTCACGGCAGGTGAAGGCCCATTCTATTGCCATGAAACAACAGATACTGCATGGCACATCCTGAGTGAATTCGTCATTCCATCGGTTCTTGGAAAAGAGATCGGCAAACCGGAAGACTACGCTCCGCTTGTTGAAGCGATTCGTGGACACAACATGGCGAAGGGCGGTCTCGAAGCAGCGCTCTGGGACCTGGAAGCGCGCCGCCAGGGTCTCCCGTTATGGAAACTTCTTGGAGGCTCGCGCGAAGAGATCGACTGCGGGGTCTCGATTGGAATCCAGCCGACGATTGACCGGTTGCTTCAGGTCATTCAAAAGGAACTGAACGAGGGCTATCGCCGAATCAAAATTAAAATCAAGCCCGGATGGGATATCGAAGTCGTAAGGCAGGTTCGTGAAGCGTTTCCCAGTGTCCTTCTGATGTGCGATGCCAACTCGGCATACACCCTCGACGATATTGAGCGGTTTCGAATGATGGACGCCTTTCAGGTGATGATGTTTGAGCAGCCGCTCCATTACGAAGACATGATCGATCATGCGGAACTGCAGCGTCACATCGGCACTCCCATCTGTCTGGATGAGTCGATCCATTCGGCTGAAGATGCACGAAAGGCAATAGCCATCGGCGCCTGCCGCATCATCAATATCAAGCTGGGTCGTGTTGGGGGCTATCGTGAGGCGCGCGCTGTGCACGACGTGTGCCGTGATCGCGGTATTCCGGTGTGGTGTGGAGGAATGCTCGAGTCGGGCATTGGGCGCGCTCATAACATCGCCCTTTCGAGTCTGGAGAATTTCTCTTTGCCCGGCGATGTTGCGGCGAGTAAACGCTACTGGGCGGAGGAAGTTATCGACCCGCCTGTGCTTGTATCCGCTGATGGAACCATCACGCAATCGATGGATCCCGGCTTTGGATATGCAGTAAAAGAGTCTTTCCTCGAAAGCGTCACTGCGAAGACTCAGGTATTCGGCGCATGATTGCGTATCAGGCCGACTGGATTTGCCCCGCCACGGCGCCGCCGATCCGAAGCGGTTTTCTGGTTGTTGATGGTAATCGCATAATCTCTGTTGGCAACGAAACAATACCCTCCGGAGCGGAGCTCGTGACGTATGCGGGATGCGCGATTATTCCCGGTCTGGTTAACGCGCACGCTCATTTGGAACTCACTCTCTTTCGCGGTCTTCTTGACGGCCTCTCATTCCCTGACTGGATTCGCAGGCTCATCCACATGAAATACGACTTGTGTACGCCAGACGCTATGAAAGCGTCGGCACGTCTGGGCGCCGCGGAAATGCTGCATGCGGGAGTGACCGCGGTGGGCGAGGTAATGGATATCCCGGCGGGTTGGGAAGCCATGCTGGCGTTTGGCCTTCAAGGTGTTGCCTATCAGGAGGTATTCGGACCGGCTGACGCCACAGCGCCGGAAGCACTGCGTGGATTAAAGGAGAAGGTGGAACGCCATCGAAAGCAGGAGACAGCGACGCAGCGTATTGGCGTCTCGCCGCATGCGCCCTACTCGGTCTCGACGAAACTCTACGAACTGGTTCGGGCGTATGCAAAACAGGAGGGGTTGCGCATGACGGCGCACATTGCCGAATCTGCAGACGAGATGTCGTTTGTACGCGATGGAGCGGGCCCCTTCGCAGAGGCTCTTCGGAAGCGCGGGATTGATGTGATTGCCCGAAGCTGCAGTCCGACAGCACATTTGGATCGTCTGGGGTTGCTTTGTCCCGACATGCTCCTGGTTCATGGAATCGAGACAGACGCTGCGGATCACGCCCGAATACGCGAGAGTGGAGCGTTTGTCGTGCATTGCCCGAAGTCGAATGCGTACCTTGGGCATCACGTAGCGCCGGTGGCCGCAATGCGAGCGCGGGAGATTCCAGTGGCGTTGGGAACGGATAGCGTTGCGAGCAACGATACATTCGACATGTTTGGGGAGATGCGCGCCGTGGTGGAACAACAGCGGCTGGTGTGCGATGAGGTGTTTCGCATGGCGACAATCGAAGGAGCGGCAGCCCTTGGGTTGGAGAAGGAACTGGGAAGCCTGGAAGCGGGAAAACGGGCGGACTTTGCGGTGGTGAGGTTAGGCAATCCCTCTGGGAATCCAATCGAAGAAATCGTTCTTCACGGGCGTTCTACCGATGTTCGAATAACTTTCCTGGGCGGCAGGGCAGTGAATGTCGATCTTGAAGGGTTGCGAACAGAAGTGGAAGCAATTCAGGCGCGGCTTCGAAAGGCCGATACCTAATGAAGTACCTTCTCCCTCCGGGAGAAGGTGGCGCGAAGCGCCGGATGAGGGATCTTCAGGATATAACACCCGCTTCTGCAACCTGCGCCACCCGCCTGCAAAAGAAGCCCGCTCGCTCTTCCTGAATGCTCCGCTACAATAGCCTCCACTTCGATTCTGGAGATGCCCATGGATGCTGGACTTTGGCGTGATTTGATTCACCCGGATGTCTCACTCCTCGAAAAAATCATCCGGCCGATTCTGGTGTATTTATTCCTGGTTGTTTCTCTGCGCCTCGCGGGTAAACGGGAACTGGCGCAACTTAATCCTTTCGATCTCGTCGTGCTGCTGACGCTGTCGAACACGGTTCAGAACGCGATCATCGGTAACGACAACTCGGTAACGGGTGGGATCGTTGGCGCTACGACGCTGCTGGTCATGAATTACATCGTCGTTCGGTTTCTCTATTCTCACAAGAAGCTGGACCGTCTCGTTGAAGGCGATCCGGAACCCTTGATCGAAAACGGCTGCCTGTGCGAGGAACAGCTGAAGAAAGAGCTGATCACTCTCACGGCACTGGAAGAGGCAGCGCACAAACAGGGTTTCGCGTCGCTGGATTTGATTGATCGCGCAGTGCTCGAACCCGGCGGCGCAATCACATTTGTCGGGAAACAGCCACAACCGGAAGAACAGCGGTTTCAAGAAGTGCTGGAGCGGCTGGACGCGATCTCACGCGAACTAGCCGCGATCAAGCGCGGTTGATACATTTTCGACAGCCCGGGAAGCGAAGCCCTTGAGATTGGGGAGGACTTCCGAAAGGCGTTAGGGTCCTCCAGTCACGACTTCGATGACATGCGATGTCATCGCAAACGTCATGGGCAAAGAGCCGATCAGTTCGCCATCGATCTGGGCGAGAACTCCTTCACCGGTCGCGCGGACGTGCGACGCCTGCAAATACGAGATGCCCTTCATTCTTTCCGGTATTCCGCCGAGCATCACAAAGGGCAACAGCTTCAGAAAGCGCAGGCGATGAACGGAGTGAATGACGCAGACCTCGAAATGGGGATAGTCGAGCCGCGCCCGAGGCGTGATTGCAAGGTTTCCTCCATATCGTGGCGTCTTGCCCAGCGCGGCGAATGTCGCGATGTGTTGCTGGCCATCTATCTCGAGAACGAATTCCCGCGGGCGCCACAGAGCGAAATTCTCGAGACCGGAATACCAGAATGCCGCCTTACCGACGCGCTTCTTCAACGCCGGCTTCACACGGTCGACTATAGCGGCATCGAAGCCGATTCCAGCCATCAGCAGAAAGTATCTTTGCTCGCCGGTTTTCTCGATCGTGACGCATGCGACGCGGGCGCGCACGACCCGGCTCTCGGCGATCACCTCAACGAGGCGCTCCACGCGACGGGGAAGATGGAGCTCAATGCCAAGCACGTTGGCCGTGCCCCCTGGCCAAACAGCCATCCGCACGCCCGTTCCAACGAGTCCTTGCAGGACCTCGTTGATTGTCCCGTCACCACCGGAAACGATGACCTCGCGAAATCCCTCCCGCGCTGCTTCCGCAGCCAGACGTGCCGCGTCGTTTGGTCCCGTTGTACTCCGAACTTCTACATCAAAGCCGCGCTCCTTCATCAGCGCGCAGAATTGGCGAATAGTTTCCTTGCGGCGCTCAGGACGGCCTTGGCCGGCATTCGGATTCGTGATTAGCAGGCGCTTCACAATGGTGTGCGTAGTTTCGCGTACATGACGTATCCCGACGAATTGCGCCATTTCTCTCGGACTTTTGCGGGGACGAACAGCATCATCAACGTCCACAGAAACGGAGCAGGGAACCGTCTCTTCAGACGCTGTGCTTCGTCCGCGGCGACGCGATTCTCCAGTATTGTCCATCCGTGGCGTTCGAAAAATGACAACCATTCCGGCTCCTCGAACTTGAATGGAGATTCCTTAAGACGCTCGCGCATGCGTCGTGGAGCCCAGCGTTTTGTGCCGCCCATGTAATAGTCCTGAATCCAGTACTGAAACGATGGAACCGCGAAGAGGTCGCGGGAAAGCTCGCCCGCATCGGCTGAGGTGAGGTACGCAAGGACTCCCTCAGTGATGATAAGTACCCGTTTGGTCTCGGATCCGATGCGCTGGAAGATGGACCGCCGAAGAGAAATATCGGAGAGATCTGCAGCGATGCGTTCGAGCCGGCAAACAGGTTGCTGGCTTTCGAGCTTCTCGGACTTGTACGCGATCATCTGTGGAAAGTCGACCTCGACCCATCGAAGTGTTGCAGGAAGGTCCATGCGGTAAGGTCGCGTATCCAGGCCAGCTCCAAGATTGATCACAGTGTCGACGCCGAGAGCCAATGCCCTGGCGATTAACGCGTCAATAGCGACCGTGCGGATAACGAGCGCCCACGCCATGATTTTGGGATAGGGCATTGATGCCGCGATCTTGCGGCCGCGGTCCCCCGCGAGCAGATCGGCGAGCGGGTCGCGAAAGAGTGCGTTGGGACGCTGGGATTCCAGCGCGCGATACGTTGCGACCCAAAGGGCCGTGTCTGCGACGTGTGTGATGGCGGAGGAAGCATTTGTGGGGTGTTGGGGCACTTGTTTCAAAGAATCATCAGACGCGGGATTAAGAATTTTGAAATTGGACGAGTCCGGGCATCTTAAAACCCGAAATTACAAAATCTTAAAGTGGACTGCGTACTCCCAGCGTGATGATCAGTCCAATCTGAGATTTTCGTAATTTCGGGTTTTAAGATGCCCGGACTCGTCCAATTTCAAAATTCTTCCATTCGCGCTTCATCTACCTCGATCCCGTAACGTGAGGCGGCCGTTCACCTCGGCGCTACTTCATAACACCATTCTTCGTAAGAAACTCCCGAATCGTCACATAAGTCTTCACCCTCTCCTCGGCGCTGAACCCTCCATGACCGCCGCCGGGGATTGTCACAAGCTGATTCGGCACATTGATCTTGGCGAGCGCTTCATGCAAGCGAACAGCTTCCGGGTACGGAACTGTCCGGTCGGCATCTCCATGGATCGAGATAATTGGCGGTAATCCTGTCCGCACATACGTCAATGGCGACAGTTTCTTCGCCAGTTCGAGTGCGCCTGCCATCTGCTCTGCCGGAGGCGGACCGAACCACCGCGCGGCAGCCTGCTGACGATTCGGTCCGTCGATAACGTCCGGCACGTCGGTAATGCCAAACCAATTGATCACTGCAGCGACTCTGGGAACCGGAGGCAATGGGGGTGGCGTCGCCGGCGTGGCAACCGGCGCTCCAGGAGCGCCACGACCTCCGGCGGCCGCCGGTGGGGCGGCTGCGCCTGCACACTCTCTACCGAAGCCGGCGCTCTCGGGGATTATTCCCATCGCCAGTGCGAGGTGTCCTCCGGCGGATTCTCCGGTGACTACGATGCGATTCTTGTCGATGTTGTAGTTCGCGGGAAGCGCAGTCACAAACCGAAGCGCGCAAAAGCAGTCGTCGACTGCGGCGGGCGCAAGCGTTGTGGGATCTGTGGCGACGCCGAGCCGATATTCGACATTCACCACGTTCCAGTCCATTTCGAGCCACGGCATGAGCGCCGTGATTGCCGTTTCCTTCGCGCCGGCCACCCAGAAACCGCCGTGCATGTACACCAGCGTCGGCTGCGGGCCGGTCACGTTGCGACGGTAGTACACATCCATCTTCAGCTGTTGGTTGCTTGCCGTGCGGTACGTGAGATTGGCGTTAACGGTGTATTGTGCCGCAAACTCGGCAGCCCATTTCGCGGCGGGAGAAAGTTGGGCAAAGCCTGGCACCGTGACAAGGAACACCAGTAAGGGAACAATCAGAAATTTGGCGCGCATGGAATCTCCTCTTCGAATAGAGTTCAGCGGAGTATATACGCAACGCGAATACTGTGGAGGGCGAAACAGGGATGAGTCAAAGAAGGAGCGTTTCGAGTGGAAGCCCGTATGAGCCGATCGTCGGAATCTCGCGTGCAGTCCGTATCGGCAATATTGTCGCTGTTGCGGGGACTGCGCCTCTTGGGCCGAATGGAAAGACAGTCGGCATCGGTGACGCACAAGCGCAGGCGCGCCGATGCTTCGAGATCTCTCGTGCCGCTTTGGAACAGCTTGGCGCCAGGTTAGAGGATGTCGTTCGCACCCGCATCCTGCTTACCCGCATCGAGGATTGGAACGGCGTCGCCAAAGTCCACGGAGAAATCTTTCGCGATATTCGGCCGGTCAACACGATCATGCAGGTTAGCCGATTCGTTGATCCGGACTGGCTCATCGAGACGGAAGTCGATGCGGTGGTGAATGAACCTTAATCGGCTATGAAGACGGAGCTCGGTAGCTTGCTTCGGGGCTCTCATCCACAACGAGTCGCGCCCGCCGGGCACGAAACAGATAGAGGATGTAGCCGACAGCCAGGGTGGCCAGCCCCGCGAGCGCAGCTTTAGGTTCCGAGCGGATGCTCCATATCGTCATCCAGAGCGTAAAACCGAGGAACACAATAGGTGTGACGGGATAACCGATACAGACCTTGACTCGCGCGAGGTTCTCGCGGCGCAGACGGAACAAGCTCACCACAGTGAGCGCCGCAAAGATGTTGAGAGTAAAACCAATGTAGTAGAGCAGCTTGTCGAGGTTGGTAACAAGTGGAAGCACAGCAGCCAGGCCCGCCTGCAACGCGACGGCTCTTGAAGGGACGTGTCTGTTGTTGAGACGACTGAGGCTCCGCGGCAGAAATCCATCACGAGCCATGGCCTCGACGATTCTTGGGCCGACCATCAGCATTGCACTAATCGGGCACAGCAGGGTGAGTGCAATAAGCATGGATACAACGTCCGCAGTTCCCTTGCCCCAGAGCTTCATCGCGACAAGAGATCCGACCTGCTCGACGCCGGAGAGCTCTTTGGTCGACGCCACCAGGAGATACGACAAGTTCAGCAGCAAATACAGGAGCGTCACCAACGTCGTCCCCAGCAGGAGCGACCTCGGTAAGGTTCGCTCGGGATTCTTCAATTCGGTACCGATATAAGCTGCCGCGTTCCATCCCGCGTAAGCGAAGGCGACAAAAATAAGGACGACGGCAAAAGGTGATGACAGCAGGAAATGAGATTGAACCCGCAGCAAATCCGGAGAGGCGGCTGGGGCGAAGGCGAAGATGCTGGCAATGAACACAACGATGAGCACAACCTTCATCACTGTGATGGCTGTTTGAAATTTGCTGCCGAGATGAAGGTTGAGTCCATGGAGCAGACCCAAAACGATGATCGTCGCCGTGGCCATTTGCGCCACCGGCCAGTTGGGTATCACCGTTGCTGCATAGGAATGGACAAGCAATGAATTCGCGGCAATCGGGGCGGAAAAGCCCACAACGAGCGAAACGACTCCGGACATGAACCCCAACGCCGGATGCAACAGGCGGCTCAGGTAATAATACTCGCCGCCCGAGTGCGGCAAATTTGCGCCGACTTCGCCGTAGCAGAGAGCGCCGCAGAATGCGATCAAGCCGCCGAGCAGCCATGCGAGAAGAACGTCACCGCTGCTGGCGCCCATCTCCGCCATCATGCCGGTGGTCGTAAACACGCCCGTGCCAATCATGTTGGCGACGACGGTCACCGAAGCTGCGGTCAGGGTCAGCGTGCGGCGGTTGGACACTGGCTGGGCCGCTTAAAGAGTGGACAGCAGATGTCCAAGTTTTGCCTTCTTCGTTAGAAGATAACGCTGGGTGTCGTCAGTTGGCGCGATTTCGATCGGAACGCGCTCGGCGATGGTGATGCCCGCCTCCTCGAGAGCCTGAAGTTTCAGGGGATTATTGGACATGAGACGAATTCGATGAACGCCAAAATGGCGGAGGATGTTTGCCGAAAGTGCGTAGTTTCGATGATCCGCTTCGAACCCGAGCTGATGATTTGCAGAAACGGTGTCGTGCCCCGCGTCCTGCAACTCATAAGCCATTAGCTTGTTCATCAAGCCGATCCCGCGGCCTTCCTGCAGCTGATAGATGAGGATGCCGCAACCCTCATCGGCAATGGCTTTCTGTGCCATTTGCAGCTGCGGGCCGCAGTCGCAACGGCTTGAACCAAAGGCGTCCCCAGTGAGGCATTGAGAGTGAATCCGCACAAGCGGGGCGTCACTGCCGGCAGGGTTTCCCTTGACCAGGGCAACCGCACTGTCGGACTTGTCTTCGGATTCGAAGCCGTAAATCCGGAAGTCGCCGTACTCTGTCGGGAACGCGGCCTCGGCGACCTTGATTGTGTTCATGAGGTAAAAGTATAGCACGCTGAATTCGGGCCTTTTTTGGGGGGATTTTCCCGCCGTCGAGCAACGGTCGAGCAATTATGGAGGGGCCCATGCCGTTAGACCCGATCGTATACTTCCACGATGCGTGGTTTAACCCTCATCGTGCACGGTGGCGCGGGAAATCTTCGGCCGGAAATGGAAGCACCCGCTCGCGCCGGAGTCGAACGTGCGCTCGCTAAAGGCTGGGCAGTCCTCGAGGCCGGTCGTCCGGCGATCGATGCCTGCGAAGAAGCCGTCATCGAACTTGAAAACGATCCGGTTTTCGATGCGGGTATTGGCGCGCATCTCAACCGCGACGGCTATGCACAGCTGGATGCGATCGTCATGGACGGAGCCACTCTACAATCCGGCGCGGTCGGTGCGGTGGAACGCATCCGGAATCCCATACGCCTTGCACGCCGCATCCTGGAAAAGGGAGAACACAGTTTTCTAGTGGGCGCGGGAGCGGAGCAGTTTGCTGTTGAGAGCGGGATCCCCCTGTGCGATCCGGCGGAGCTCATCACAGCCGACGCTCTTCAACGCTGGTCCGCAAGAGCTGCCGAGTCCGGACGCCACGGAACTGTCGGCTCCGTAGCATTGGACTTAGCGGGGAATCTTTGCGCGGGCACAAGCACGGGAGGAACTTTTTTCAAGCATCCGGGCCGTATTGGAGACTCCCCGATTATCGGCTGTGGCTGCTATGCCGACAACGAAGCGGCTGGGGTGTCGTGCACCGGTCACGGCGAATCCATCATGAAGATCGTGATGGCCAAGACGGCTTCGGATCTCGTGGCTGCCGGACACGAGGCTCAGGCCGCCGCTGACGCTGCTGTAAAGCTTTTATCAAGCAGAACTCAGGGCGCCGGAGGATTGATCGTGGTCGACTACGCGGGACGTTTCGGGGCATCTTTCTCAACGCCGCACATGACGTGGGCGGCGAAAACGACTTTTGGAACAGTGTGGAGTCGGCGGTAGCGGACTCACACGCCCTCTCGAGAACTTACTCCGGCGACACGATATCGTCCGCCGTGTCGCGCACTCCGTCTGCGCCAACGGAACGAAAGCGAATGCTGGGACTTGCTGCTTCGACGAGAATCTGGTGACCCCAGGCGTCATCCAGGACGAGATCTTTCATGTATAAAGGATGCAGCACATCGCTTAACGCTCTGATGTCGGTGACAGCAGGCGCCGATCCATTTTGCTGGCGGTAGGTGGCGACCCCCGCCGTCAGCTTTTCCAACGATGCTGCTGTAATTTTCCTCTTGGATTCATTGAGTGCCGCGATCAATTCCGGAATGGAAACCCAGTTCTGATCGCCCACGCGCACCGATGTGATATGCCAGGGACTGGTTGCTGAATCGCGTTCCACTTGAAACGTCAGATCGACAGTGGTTTCGGCGATGGCGCGATTTCCACTCTGACTGACAATGCGGCGTACCGATACAGCTTCGGGAAGGAGACTTGAGTTTCCGATTTCGGCAACCTGCTTTCGGATCTCTTCATGCGAAAGTCGGGCGCCGCCACAGCCTGAAGCAGCGAGGAAAATAAGCAAGAAAAAGAGCCGGAAAGCCCTGTTCATCAGGGTTTCGAGTCTAGCACGCCGTGGTAGACTCGAAAAGTGCAGGTAAAACTTCTGTTCTTCGCGTCTCTCAAAGACATCGTGGGCAGCCGGCAACTCGATCTCGACATTCCTTCCGGGGCAACGGTTAATGATTTACTCGAGCGACTGGAGTCGCGTTATCCAGGACTTCAACGTTACCGGTCGATCGTGCTGACCTCCCTGAATGAGGAATACGTCGACCGGCAGGCTGTCATCTCCGATGGCGATGAGGTCGCTCTGTTTCCGCCCGTGAGTGGTGGCTCCTCGCCCGAACCTATCCTGTCCGAGCGTCCGCGGGAAATTTATCGCCTGACACGCGAACGCATCGACGCACGCGACATTGCAGAACTAATTCTGCGTCCGGAAGACGGCGCCCTCTGCATTTTCGAAGGTGTGGTGAGGAACAACTCGAAGGGCAAGAAAACGCACTATCTGGAGTACGAAGCTTACGAAACAATGGCGCTGAAGACGATGGAGGAGATTGGGGAATTCGTGCGCAATGCATGGGACATCGGTTGCGTCGCGATTGTCCATCGGCTCGGCCATATGGATATCGGAGAGACCAGCGTCGCGATCATCATTACGTCTCCACACCGCCGGGCATCCTTCGATGCCTGCGAATACGCCATCGATCGTCTGAAGAAGATCGTTCCGATCTGGAAGAAGGAATTCTTCGAGGATGGAGAAGTTTGGATCGAAGGGCAGCAGTAGCGGTCCGCGCGTTAGCACTCACTGAATCTCCGAGGAGTCTTCAGCAGGTATCGACGTAAAAATACAATACTGCCGCGCGGTTAGCGTCATGAGGCCGGGACATGAACTCGAAAAAACAATTGTCGCCTGCTCGATTCTTCGAACTCGTGCCCACGGACTGATAGAGGATTCCCGTTCTTCCGTTCTGATGGTAAAAGCCTCGCGGTTTTTGAAGCTGTCGCTGAAACTGGGAGCGTAGATCAGGTTCGGGTCGAGATTTTCAAAGGCAAACACGTGGTATTCCTGCGGCACTAGTCCCGACTGGTCCTTAACCGGATAAGCCGAAGACGTCGCCCCGTGAATCTCAAAATAGCCCGTGTTGTCCGTCGTCGCCGTCAGGTAACGATCAGGGGGTGTCACACCCGCATCGTCGGTTTGGGACCAGACACTCTTTGGAAGCGCCACAACCAAAGCTCCTGCGACCGGCTTTCGCAAACGATCAAAGACGAACCCATAAATCGGCAGGCCAAAGCGAACCGTAATTGTCAGGCAGGGAGCGGCGTTTGGAATGACTCCTGGAATGATGAAAGGATCCGTGAGATTGAGGTGACCGTGTAAGTCCAGATAGGAATATCGAGGACTCCACACGGCTGGATCGAGACTGCAAATATCGGGCCTGTTTGGTTCGGGTTTCGACGCAGCGATGTTGTCCACGTAGAAGCCCGGAGGAAGATCCATCGAGACGTAATACGTACCGGGACCCATCCCCGGAATTGAAAATTGGCCCACCGTTGGTGAAAGCAGTTCTACCTTTCCGTTAGCGACCTGGCTCAGTTCGTGTCGGGCCCGTGTAATGTTCACCCTTAAGTTGCCCGAGACCAGTCCAGCCGGGGCGTCGGCGAAGTAAACTGTTCCCCAGACTTCGCTCGAAGGAACTACTGGGAGAAGTGTTTCGTTGGTCTGTCCATTCTCGACTTTGACCGTGATCAAGTCGGAGATAAAGTCACGACCATTCATCGCAACCGCAACATACACGCCTTCAGGAACGTCTCGAATCTCAAAGGCTCCGTCCTTCACTGGCTTGATGCCGTAGTCCAGTGCAGCACACAGATCGCCGCCAAGCGGCACAAATACCAGAGTTGGACTCGGGGGGAGACTCTGGCCCACGAGCTGAACCCGAGCTGTCAAACGCCGACGATCCCGCAGTTGCAAATCCGCAAAGGGCTCCGTTTCAGGATTCAACCTGACGACTTGCGCATCGGCTGCGGTTGTTGAGACGGCATAAAACATCGTTGGGAATCCGGAATCGGGAGGAGGAAAGTTGGGCGTGAAGGTCAGTCCCGAAGTCCAGGGCTGCAACCCATAAGTACTGTATCCGGCGGCAACGACATATCGACCGGGATCCAGCCAGAAAAGGCGGTACAGACCTTCGTCATTCGTCAGCGTGGCACGAATCGATTTTATCGTGCGTCCATTCAAGGGTGTGTAGCGAAACGCATAGGCCTGTACCGCAGCCGCGACGAGAGGCGGTCCTTTTTCCTGAGAGACTCTGCCGGCAATCGTAGGCGACGGAATCATTGAGATTTTCAGATTCTGAAGCAGATTTTTGGGTGTGCCTCCGGCTCCTTGAGAAATTGCAGACTCGGCGCCGCCAGCGAGGCCCTGCGAGTCTCGGCCGAGTCCTCCGGTAAGGTTGTCGCGTGGGACCACATTCGGATCCAGAAGGCCCAGTTCACGTTGAATGGAGTCTGGATTTGTCGCGAGCGTTTCCGCCTGAGGCCCGATCGGCAGAACTGTGCCGATAGGAAACCATCCCTTTTGACCGTACTCGGTTTTCAAATAACCTTCGCGTTCCGCACTCAGGTAGTAGCGTCCTGGAACGATATTCACGAATGTAAACTTCCCGGTTGTATCCGTGGAGGCGAAGCGACGGCCTGTCGTCAATTCGGAGTCGGGCTGGGTTTTACAACTCTTATCATAGCCCGTAGGGCGACGCGTATAGTCCTCGCGTACCAACTCGACACGTGTGTGAGGCAGGGCCTGGTTTGTGTTCGAGGCAACCACGGTGCCGCTGATTGTCTCGAATGATGTTTGACGCGGGGGCGCCTGTGGAGCCGCAACGGTCAGCAGGATTGTTGCAAGGATAGCGGCGATAGGTGGGAGAAGCCGATTCATCGGATTTGCGCAATGCTATATCACGGGACGCTCAACCGTAAGGTTTGGTTCACTCAACCTTTCCATCGCAGCACAGGCCTCCTCGCCGCCGCCGCCTCATCCACTCGACGAATCCGCGCGTTGTGAGGCGCGGACTTCACCAGCTCCGGATTCGTCTCAGCCTCCTGCGCTACGGCCAGCATCGCCGCGATAAATGCATCCAGTTCATCGCGGCTCTCCGTTTCCGTTGGCTCGATCATGATGGCGCCGGAAACAATCAGGGGAAAAGACGTCGTGGGTGGATGGAAGCCGTAATCGATGAGCCGCTTTCCGATATCCCATACGCTAACGCCGCGCTTGTCCTGATTTTTGTCGGAGAACACAACTTCGTGCAGCGTCGGAGATTTGTAGGGGAGCGCATACACACCTTGCAGCCTGGAACGAATATAGTTCGCGTTGAGCACCGCCACTTCAGTCGTTTCTTTCAATCCTTCCGGTCCATTGGCAAGGATGTAGCACAACGCCCGCACATGCATGCCAAAGTGCCCGGTGTACGCCTTGATCTTGCCGATGGATTCTGGCCTGTCTGTCTCGTAGAAAAGCGCGCCATCCTGCGCTCGAGTCAGAACGGGATACGGCAGATACGGCTCGAGTATCTTCTTCACCGCGACGGGTCCAGCACCCGGTCCGCCACCCCCATGGGGGGTGGTGAACGTCTTGTGGAGGTTGATGTGCAGGACGTCCACGCCGAAATCACCCGGCCGCGTGATCCCGAGCATCGCGTTCAAATTCGCACCATCCATGTAGAGCAGCGCGCCGTTAGAATGGACAATCTCCGCGATGGCCGCGATCTCGCTCTCGAAAATTCCGAGCGTATTGGGATTCGTAATCATCACGGCGGCGACATCATCAGCCATCAGACCGCGAAGCGCTTGCACATCCACCATGCCGTTGGCATTGGAACGGATGGCTTCGACGATATATCCCGAAATAGCGACGCTTGCCGGGTTTGTGCCGTGCGCCGAGTCGGGCACGAGCACACGGCGGCGCGGATTTCCTTGCGCTTCGTGATACGCCCGAATCATGAGGATGCCGGTGAGTTCCCCATGCGCACCAGCCGCAGGTTGGAGGGTCACGGCGTCCATGCCGCTGATTTCCCTCAGGCATGCCTCGAGTGAAGCCTGAACGCCCAGAACACCCTGAACGAGATTGGGCGGCATATATGGATGCGCGTTAGCAAATCCTGGAAGGCGCGTCACGGTTTCATTGACCTTCGGATTGTGCTTCATCGTGCACGAGCCCAGCGGATAGAGGCCGAGGTCGATGTGATAGTTCCAGGTTGAGAGGCGTGTGAAGTGGCGCACGACTTCGACTTCGCTCAACTCCGGCATTCCTTCCACGCTGTCGCGCAACAGGCCGCGATCGACGATCTCTTCGAGTGGTCTTGAATCCGTATCTAACGGCGGAAGGTCGTATGCGCGGCGGCCGGCAGATCCGATCTCAAAGAGCAGTTGCTCATTTAAATTGAAGTGCTGCCGGACGCGGCTCATTTCAAGCCCTCCACCAGAGCGTCAATCTGTCTGCGAGTTGTTGTTTCGGTAACGCAGACCAGAACCGCATCCCCGAGCTCGGGGTAAGCACGGCCCAGAGGAAAACCCGGGACGATATTCTTTTGAAGAAGACGCTGAATGAGACCTGGTCCGCCGCTCTTGAATTGCAGAACGAATTCGTTGAAGCGAGGGGAGGGGAAGAGCACTTTGTGCGGGGTGCGGGATTGAATTTGCGCGACGGCATAGTCGGTCTTCCGGATGTTCTGTTCACAGGCGTCGCGCAAGCCTCGCGGCCCCAGCGTCGCGAGATAAATCGTTGCCATTAGCGCGCAGAGGGACTGATTCGTACAGATATTCGAGGTGGCGCGCTCGCGGCGGATATGTTGCTCGCGCGTCGCCAGCGTGAGGACAAAGGCCCGCCGGCCTTCCTGGTCCACGCCCATTCCCACGAGACGGCCCGGCATCTGCCGGACCAACTTTTCGTGTGTCGCGAGAAAGCCAACGTGCGGACCGCCGTAACTCATCGGCACACCCAGCGATTGCGCCTCTCCTGTGACGATGTCGGCTTCGCTCGGGGCCCGCAGAATACCCATCGACAAGGCTTCACACACATTCACGATCGACAGTGCCCCGTGTTTCGCCGCTAACGACGATGCCGCGACGGTGTCTTCGATCGTCCCGAAAAAATTGGGTGTTTGAATGACGATACCTGCAACGGTGTCGTCCAACGCCTTGTCGAGTTGGGAAACGTCGATCCGGCCGGTCGGGAGGTAATCAATGGTTTGAATCTCGATGCCAAGATTCCGCGAATACGTTGCCATGACGGCGCGGTACTCGGGATGAACGGTTCGCGCAACGAGGAACTTTTTGCGGCGGGTGACCCGACGCGCCATCAGGACGGCTTCAGTGACTGCAGTGCTGCCGTCGTAGAGGGAAGCATTGGCCACTTCCTGCCCGGTAAGCTGAGTGATGTAAGTTTGAAACTCAAAGATCGCCTGGAGTGTGCCCTGCGACACTTCCGCCTGATAGGGTGTGTATGCCGTGTAGAACTCGGATCGCGAGATCAGCGAATCCACCACAACGGGAATGAAGTGCCGATACACACCGGCTCCCAGGAACGACGCATAGTCTTCTGCATTTTCTGACGCAGCCTTCTGAAAGTAATCGAGCAACTCGGGCTCGCTGAGAGCGGAGGGAATATTGAGAAGCCGTCGAAGGCGAAGGTTTTCGGGAATGCCTGCGAACAATTGCTCAATCGATGTCAGCCCCATCGATCCGAGCAACGCCTTTCGGTCCGATTCAGAACAGGGGATGTAGCGCATCGTCAGGCCGCGATGATGTATTGCGCGTATTGGTCCGCGGACATGAGACCGGCCGCCGGTTTCTCCATTCGGATGCGAACCAGCCAGCCTTTGCCGTAGGGATCGGCATTCACGACTTCAGGGGTATTGAGAAGGTCCTTATTAACCTCGACGATTTCCCCGGAGACGGGACTGAAGAGCTCCGAGACAGCTTTAACCGATTCAATCGTACCGAGCGTTTTGCCGGCTTCAACCTTTGCGCCAACCTGAGGGAATTCGACGAAGATGACGTCGCCCAGTTCAGACTGGGCATGATCGGTGATACCGACGGTTCCAATGTCGCCCGCAACGCGGAGCCATTCGTGCTCTGTGCTGTACTGAAGATCTTGAGGGTTCATGAGTCCTTCCGTTTGTAAAAAGGTGTTCGAACAACTTCGGCTTCGCAAGCGCGTCCGCGAACGGAAACCTCAAGCGTCGTACCAGGAGCGGCATGTGCCAGGGGAAGGTACGCAAGCCCGATGTTCTGCTTCAGCGTAATCGAAGGCGATCCGCTCGTGACGTGACTGACCTCCGCGCCATTAACGTACACCGGATAATGGTCTCGCGCGATATCTCTTCCACGCATGACGAACCCGGCAAGCTTTTTGTTGATGCCTTCGGCCTTCTGTCTGGCGAGAGCGTCGCGCCCGACGAAGTCGCCTTTGTCCAGCTTTACGATCCAGCCGAGGCCGGCCTCGAGAAGAGACGTCGTCCGGTCCAGATCGTTTCCATAGAGAAGAAGTGATGCTTCGAGGCGCAACGTGTTGCGCGCGCCGAGACCCGCCGGCAACAATCCCGCAGGCTCACCGGCTTTCAAAATGGCTGTCCAGAGTTTCTCGGATTCGGAAGCAGGGAAGTAGAGTTCGAATCCGTCTTCTCCAGTGTAGCCTGTGCGTGACACCAGCGCGTCGACTCCCAGCACCTGGCCGGAAGCGAAATGATACGAGGAGAGGCCAGAGAGCGCCATTTCCGTCAACGGCTGGAGAATTTCGGCTGCGCGCGGACCTTGCAGAGCGAGCAGTCCGGTCTTCTCGCTTATGTCTTCAACGTGAGCGCCGAGCGAGTTGCGCGCTCGGATCCACTCGAGATCGTTTTCGATATTGGCTGCATTCACGACGAGCATGAATCGATTTTGCGACTGGCGGTATACGAGAAGGTCGTCGACTGCGGTTCCTTCCGGCGTCGTGAGAGCGGAGTATTGCGCTTGTCCGTCAATTAGACGTGACGCGTCGTTAGGAGTGATGGCTTGAATGAGAGCGAGAGCCTGCGAGCCGCTGACTTCAATCTCTCCCATATGACTGACATCGAAGAGTCCTGCGGCCGCACGGACGGCGATATGTTCTTTAGCAATGCCGGAATACTCCACCGGCATGGACCAGCCTCCAAACGGAACCAGCCTTGCTCCCATCCTTTTATGGATGTCGAACAAGGCTGTCCGCTTGTCGGCCACGATGTTATTGCACGGAGATATTCAAAGTAATCTGGCCGTTCCCAGGCTCGGGACAGAGGCGCCACTTCTTGCCTGGCTGGGCTGCATTGGCCTTTTCCCAGCACTCACCTGATCCCGCCCATCCCGCTGCGGGTAAGAGCTTGGAGTAAAACTCCTGCAGATCTGCTCCAGAGGCATCTTTCAACTGGACTGCAACGCGGTACGGGCCTGCACCTGATGGAGTGGCCTTCGATCGCTTGGGCGTTTGGACCATAAGTCCTGCCGCGACATTCAGGGTCGGGCCCTGAGCGAACTTACCGTACTTCTTCAACCCGGCGTCCTCAGCAGCCTGTCGTTCCTTCTCCTGAATTGCCGCTTCTGCCGCCTGGTCTGCCTGACTGACTTGCTTTCTCTCCAACTGATATTTGCGGATCATCTCGAGGCGATCGATGTCATGGCCGTTGACGAAAACCCTGTCGATGTCTCTCGAGTTGCTGATCTTATCCAGCGGATTACTTGCAAACACAATAAAGCTGGCTTTCTTTCCCGGCGCCAGAGTGCCAAGGTCTGTTGCCCCTATTGCGGCCGCAGACACGGATGTGGCGGCATTGATGACATCCAGCGGGGCCATTCCCGCATTAACCATCAGCTCAAGTTCACGATGCTCGAAGTAGCCGGGAAATGTGTCTGCCTGACCGCTTCCGCTGCCCAACACAATGGGGACGCCGGCATCCGCGAGTTTCTTGAGATTCTTCTGTGCGGTTGCGAATTCCTGTCGATAGGCGCCGATCTGGGGATTCCGTTTGAACTTCCCCATCACAGCGGGAGCGGAAAGATACGCGGAAACGCTGGCGGGATAAACCTCTCGCATGGACTGTTCGGTCAGCCACGCAACCTTGTCGGCGTATGCAAACCGTGCTTCCAACGCAGTCAGTTCCGGCGCAAGAGGAATCTTTTTCTCTTTCATCATCGATACCAGTTCGTCATCGATGTCGCGATCGCGTACGCTGGTAATGAGCGCGTCAACGCCTGCCTTCGCGAGATTCTTCGCTTCGGCAAGTCCAGGCGCAGCGGCAAAGACCTTCAGCTTGCGTTTGTGGGCTTCATCAATGATAGCGTTGGAAGCATCCGCCTTCATGCCATCCGCCCAGACAACGATGGCATCCGCATTACGGTCTGCCAGTTCTCCGACGGCTTTGCGTGCATCGGCGTCTCCACTCACCAGGATGGGAATGTTGTCCATGTAGCCGGAACTTCCCTTTGCGGCGATACCGCGGCCCGACGAATGCAACTGGGCTCCCGTGGCTTTGCCTTCCTTGATCTCGTCTCGAAGCTGCATGGCAAGTCCGTCGGAATCTCCGCCGGCAAGGACGGCGCCCACTCCGTAATAGCCATAACGGTTAAGGTCGCCGCTCAGGGACTCGCGCTTATAGTTTTTGGCGCCGAAGCTGTCCAAACTGCCGAGACCCGGATACGCGTGAAGGTTGATCAAAAGAGGAGCAATGGTCTTGCCCTCGAGATCGACCGGAAGCGACCCTTTAGGTGCGTAGTATTCACCCTTCTTGCCAACCTTTGTGATCACTCCATCTTCTATGATCATTGTGGCCGCTTCAACCGGCGGTCCGTCGCCGGGAATAAAAAGGGCACCAGAAACAAAAACCACATCCTTACCTGCCGGCGCAGACTTATCCGCTCCGGGAGTACTTTCTCCGCAGCCGGCGGCCAACAGAAGGCAGATGGCTGCAGCACTGAAACGATTCATGGTCTAAGACTCTCCTTCAATCCAGATTCGCTGGAACTGATCCTAAGATTTTCCGCAGTAGCAAGCCCAGAATTCTAGCACACGCTTGACGGTGGAACGGGACAACCATACGATGCGGAAGCAGCGGAGGTTTTTGTGCTCGGTAACGTGCTTGTTACAAAACCGGTCTTCCCGGAAATGATGGAGTTTCTGAACTCTCAGGTCTCGATCGATGCCAATCTCGAAGACCGCGTTCTTTCGAAACAAGAACTGATTTCCCGGCTGCAGGCCAAGCAGGGCGCCGTCACTTTGCTGACCGACATCATTGATCGCGAGGTGCTGGAATCCATCCCGGATGTTCGCATGATCTGCAACATCGCGGTCGGTTTCAACAACGTCGACATCGCGAATGCAAGCCGTCTGGGCATTCTGGTAACGAACACTCCCGGAGTGCTTACCGAAACCACCGCGGACTTCGCCTGGACGCTTCTCATGTCTGCGGCCCGAAGGATAGTTGAAGGCGATAGCTTCGCCCGGTCCGGGCAGTGGAAGGCATGGGGTTTGCAGATGCTGCTGGGCAACGATGTCTTCGGGAAGACTCTGGGGATCGTTGGATTCGGGCGAATCGGTCAGGCCGTGGCGCGCCGGGCGATGGGTTTCAGCATGAAAATTCAGTACTATGACAGCCTCCCTGTCCCGCCCGAGTCTGTGCCGCCCGGAGTCCGGGAGGTCAGCCTGGAAACGCTCTTGTCTACATCGGACTTTGTTTCGCTCCATGTTCCATTGCTGCCGGAGACAACGCACCTCCTGAACGACAAGACATTTGCCTTAATGAAATCCAACTGCGTCGTTGTCAATACGGCGCGTGGCCCCGTTGTCGATGAAAAGGCGCTCGCACGCGCGCTCAAGTCCGGAAAGATTGCCGCTGCGGGTCTCGATGTTTTCGAACGCGAGCCTGAGATCGAACCCGAGCTGATGAAATTGCAAAACATCGTTCTAGCCCCGCATATGGCCAGCGCTTCCCGGGAGACGCGGCTGAAGATGTGCATGATGGCGGCCGAGAACCTCGTGGCCGGATTGAGAGGGGAACGCCCGCCGAACCTCGTGAATCCTGAAGCCCTCGGAAACCGCCGCCATTGATGCCTGCGCGAATCAAGCCTCCTGCCCTTCGCCAGGGCGACCTTATTGGTATTGTCGCGCCGGCGAGCAATATCAAGCCGGACCTGCTGGAAGACGGTTGCCGCGAGCTGGAACAGCTCGGTTTCAGGACCTTATACCGCCCGAGCATTACCACGACCTATCGTTACTTTTCAGGAACAGTGGAACGGCGTGCCGCCGAGTTCCTGGAGATGGTCCGCAACCCCGAGGTCCGCGCAATTTTTTGTGCTCGGGGGGGGTACGGAAGTGGACGCATTATCCCTTATCTAGAACCTGAACTTCTCCAAGCTAACCCGAAGATTATTAATGGATCCAGCGACATCTCGGCCTTGCTGTCGTTCCTGGATCGAAGCGGACTCGTTTGCTTCCATGGTCCGATGGTGGCGACGGCCATACGGCTGGGTGAAGCCGGGTACAACCGAAAGCTTCTTCTCGATCTGCTTAAAGGGGAAGTCACGCGGTTTCCGATGGTCGGAACTTCGGTCCTGCGGCCGGGTTCGGCAGAGGGGCGGTTGATTGGGGGATGCCTTTCGCTCGTGGTCGCCACTCTGGGTACTCCGTACGAAGTGGAAACGACAGATTCCATCCTCGTGCTGGAAGACGTGGACACGAAGCCTTATCAGATCGATCGAATGCTCACGCAGCTAAAACAAGCTGGCAAGCTGGACGATGTCCGCGGTGTAGTCTTCGGTGAGATGCTGAACTGCATGCAGAACGCAAATCAGGGCTATACGCTCGAAGAGGTCATTCTCGACGTCCTGGGTGAAACAACATTTCCGATCTTGTATGGATTCCCAACCGGACATACGGCCGGCGCGAATTGCATGATCCCTTTTGGTGTTCGCGCGCGCTTGAGGCTCGATTCCGATTCTGCCTTTGAATTATTGGAGCCCGCGGTGGCCGTGGAATGAAGCTTACGTCGAAATTCTATTTGATCGGGATTTGTGGAACCGCAATGGCGTCGCTGGCCGGAATGCTTCAAGCAAAAGGCTGCAGAGTTGAAGGTTCGGACTCGGATGTCTATCCTCCGATGTCGGACTTTCTCGAGGGTTTGCGGATTCCTGTTTACAAAGGATATCGGGCCTCGAACCTAGCCGCCTCCGGTCCGGATACTGTCGTGATCGGCAACGCGTTGTCACGTGGCAATCCGGAAGTCGAACACACACTCGACGCGGGAATGCGATACGCGTCGATGGCAGAAACGGTCAAGGAACTCTTCATTCGCGGGAAGAACTCCATTGTCGTTTGCGGAACTCACGGGAAGACCACGACGACTGCAATGCTGGCGTGGATGCTCGAGCAGGCGGGCAGAAATCCCTCGTTCCTCGTGGGTGGCATTGCTGAAAACTTCGGACGCAGCTTCCAGGTTGCGTCCGGCGAGGATTTCGTAATCGAAGGGGATGAGTACGACACGGCTTTCTTCGACAAAGGGCCGAAGTTTTTGCATTACCTGCCACGTATCGTTGTGCTGAAAAATATCGAATTCGATCATGCGGACATCTATCCGGATCTGGAGTCTCTGAAAGTTTCCTTCCGCCGTCTTATCAACATTGTGCCCGCAGCCGGTCTGATCGTAGCAGGCGTCGATAGTCCCGTTGTGCGCGAACTGATCCCCGGCGCCTTCTCGCAAGTGGCAACCGTGGGAATCGAATCGGGCGATTGGCGGGCGCGCAATATTTCACAGGCCGGAGAGGGAATGCGTTTTGAGGTGTGGAATCTGGACAAGCAGGTGGGAACGTTTTCCATACCGATGCTCGGAACTTTCAACGTTCGCAACGCCCTGGACGTGATCGTGACCTCGAAGGAACTCGGGCTCGACAATGATGTGATTCAGGGGGGCCTTGCTGCGTTCAAGAGCGTGAAGCGCCGCCTTGAACTGAAGGGAGAAGTGAACGGCATACGGGTCTACGACGACTTCGCGCATCATCCAACTGCCGTGGCTGAGACGCTCAATGCCGTCAGACAGCGGTATCCAAATGATCGGATCTGGGCAGTCTTTGAGCCTCGCTCGCAGACTTGTCGCCGCCGGATCTTCGAGAACGATTTTATGAAGTCTTTTGATGCGGCGAATCAGGTGGTCATTGCACGCGTCTTCGGCGCTTCGAAACTTCTGTCTGAAGACCAGCTATCGCCGGATCGCCTCGTGTTAGGCATTCGTGGCCGCGGGAAAATTGCCTCAACGTTTGATTCGACCGAAGAGATTGTGCGGCACGTTGGCGGCAATGCGAAGCCCGGTGATCACATCGTCGTGATGTCCAATGGCGGGTTTGATGGAATCCACGGGAAACTTTTAAGCGTTTTACAGAAATAAGAGGCCGATCATGAAATCCGCTCAACTTGCTTACAGCATTCTCTGTGACGATGTTCGTCTGGAGGTGGGTAACAAGCTTTCGCTAATGGGAATTTTCGAGAACGTCTTTTTGCCCCAGTTCCCGGCCGTGCTGCTTCGCTTCGCTGCTGTTAACCATTGGGTGGGCGCCGGCGACTATGAGACTCAGGTTCGAATCATCTCTCCGGAAGGAAAAGACATCGCTCAGTCGTCGCAGTCTAACTTTCGAATCGAGCCCGAGGGTTATGCCGACAACGTCACGTTCTTTGCGAACGTTTCGCTGGAACGCGCAGGACGGTATTCCATTCAGACTTTCATCGATGGAAGGATGGTCGCACAGCGGCCGCTTTTCGTCGCTCTGTTACAGCAGCCGCCGAGCACGTTGAACTAAGCGGTACTTCGCTAGCCGGCGAGAGCTGAAGAGATCGCATGGCCAAACTTCGCGGATTCCGTGGGACCTTCCGCGAGGATCAACTTTTCCTGAACAACCAGTGGATCGGTCACGTAGGTTGCGCCGGCAGTCTTCAATTCCTGAATCGCCTGGGGCAGGAAGTAGACCGTAGCTCGTTTGCCGGCAAGAAGCTTGGCCTTCGCCAGGACAACGGTGGCCAGCGAAATCGCAGCGACAACTTTACCGGCAGTGGAAAACGCCACGGCGAGTTCCGCGAGTTTTTTATCGTTCCAAAAAAGGTCAGGTACAGAGGGACCACCGCAGATGACGAGGGCGTCGAAATCGTCGGCCTTGGAGTCCGCGATCGCTACTGTCGACTGCACGGAACCGCCCTGAGTGCCGTGGCACATACGGACTGCCGTTGATGCCACCGTCACTGTCGCGCCCTGGGATTCCAGAATCTTTCTGGGTTCGAAAAACTCTTCGTCCCTGAACTGAGTGTGGGGAATCGCCATCAAAACTTTCTTACCTGCGAGCTTACCTTCTGCCATGGGCCTCCAATCTCCGCGAGAAATTATAGCGTGCGCTTGTTAGAATGCGGTGGATGATTAATTTAAAGACTCCTCGGGAAATCGAACGCATGAAGCCCGCCAGTCGTATCGTGGCGGAGATCCTGCTCGAGTTACGGGAAGTTGCGCGTGATGGTATTACCACGGGAGATATCGATCGTCTCGCTGAGGAGAAAACCTTGAAACGCAACGCGAAGCCGGCATTCAAGGGATATCGGGGCTTCCCGGCGAGTATCTGCATTTCGATCAACAGTGAAGTGGTTCACGGCATTCCTTCATCCAGGCGAGTGATCCGCAACGGCGATGTGGTTGGCCTCGATTTCGGAGTCATCTATGATGGCTTTTTCGGGGACTCCGCAGTCACTGTTCCCATCGGAGAGATCCCACCTGAGGTTCAAAACCTTCTGAAGGTTACGGAACAGTCTCTCTACAAAGCGATCGAAGCGGCTGTGCCCGGAAATTTCCTGTCCGATATTTCGGCCGCGATTCAAACGCTCGCGGATGAGCATCACTTTGGGATCGTGCGCGAGTTTTGTGGGCATGGAATCGGGCGGGCGCTGCATGAAGATCCACCAGTCCTGAACTATGTTCAGAGCGGCAAGGGTCCAAAGGTGAAACCCGGACTCGTGATCGCGATCGAGCCAATGATCAACCTGGGAACGGAGAGGGTGAGGGTTCTCGAGGATGGCTGGCCTGTAGTTACGATCGACGGCCGTCCCTCCGCACATTTTGAACACACGATTGCGGTAACGCCGGAAGGGCCTGAGATTCTCACGCGCGTTTA
>Ga0157379_10000219_pt1 | contig 44603 bp, 39 predicted proteins | sample S25metaG_FD_121802 | JGI IMG/M metagenome (GOLD analysis project Ga0157379, IMG submission 121802) | Switchgrass rhizosphere microbial communities from Kellogg Biological Station, Michigan, USA - S2-5 metaG | ecosystem: Host-associated > Plants > Roots > Rhizosphere > Soil | place: USA... | reverse complement strand
TCGAAACGGGTCGCGGTGATGCAGCCGTATTTCTTTCCGTACGCGGGGTATTTTCGCCTGATGCTCGAGGCGGACGAGTTTGTGATCTTCGACTGTGTCCAGTTTCCGCGCCGCGGTCGCGTCCATCGCTGCGAGGTTCCGGGCCCCCGTGGAACGATCGATTGGCTCACATTGCCGCTGGCGCGGCAACCGCGGGAAGTTCTGATTCGCGACCTGACTTTCTCCGACAATGCCCGTTCCGAGCTGGATGCCCGCCTTGCGCGCTTGCCCTGGGTGCGCAGCGCGAAGGGCCCCTGCGCCGACCGAATCCGCGATTTCCTGTTCCGGCCCCTGGTTTCGGTGATCGACTATCTCGGGTCGGGACTGAAGCTCGTCGCGGAATTGCTTGATCTTGAGGTCACGATCAGCCGCAGCTCGGATCTGGATATCGATCCTGATCTGCGCGGGCAGGCTCGGGTCATTGCGGTAGCCAAAGCAGTCGCGGCCACTGGATATGTGAATTCTCCCGGCGGGCTCGGGCTGTACGAGACGGAGGCGTTCGCGTGCAATGGTCTGCGGCTGTCGTTCCTGCCCGAATATACGGGCCAGTTCTTTCATTTGCTCCCGGCACTCATGACTGATTCCGCGGCGTCCATTCTTGATGATATTCGCAAGCAGTGCCATCCTTGTGGTGGGGAGCCAGGAAGATGAGCTCGACCGCGGTCACGGAAGCGCTTGCCTCCATACCGCCTGAAGTCATTGCCGCCGCCCGGCTTGGCAGGACCTGGCCGCAGCACTGGGTAAAGTTCGAGCTCAACAAGATCCTTCCACCCGAGGAAGGCTTCGAAGAGTTCCGAAGGATCCTGGAGCTTCCGGTCAGCCTGCAGTTGCAGTCAAGGCCGATACGAAGCCTCCACGCGGCAGCGGTTGCCCACGCTGCCGACTTTCGTGAAATCGAACCGTTCGGTGAGCCCTTCGTGAATGCACCGCCCGCCGTGATAGGGGCAGGCAATCACCGCGTGCTTGCATGCACGACTCGCACGAGCTATGTAGCCTCGTTTCGCGACGCGCTGACGCGTGGGCGGTCCACGCTGGTCGCGGTCGACGACGTCATGCTGCTGGACTACGAAGGAGACGAGTATCGACGGATCGACGATGAGCTCGAGCTCGATTCCTTCGTGTTTCGATCGGAAGGGGATGCGGCGTGGGTGATCTGCGAGCGCGACCGTTCGCGAGCGCTTGAAGTCGACCAGGCCTTCACCCTGCTCGGTCCCAACAGCTTCGCGTTCGGGCACTGGATCGCTGAGTATTTACCCAAGCTGGCGGTTGCAATGGGCTCGGGCGTATTGCCACCGATGCCGGTGTTGATCGATGCGGACATGGCCAGGCAGCATCGCCAGGCGTTGGAATTGATGATGCCAGGCGACATGCAGATTATCGAAGTGCAACCGATGCAGGACGTCCATGCGCGCAAACTTTGGTGCGCGCCAACGCTGTACTACGCTCCCGTTCTGCCGAAGATAAACGATCGCTTTCGCTACGACTTTGTCGCCGCTTCGCCCAAGCGCTTCGCCAGCACGATGCAAGCCATGCTCGCGCGCATGATGCCTGCCATTGGGACGACATCAGGCGACCAGCGTATCTTTCTGGCGCGCAATCCCGCGACCAAGCGCCAGTTGATCAATCAGGACGCGATCGAGGCGATTGCCGCGCAGCAGGGCTTCCAAATCGTGCATCTGGAGGCTCTCGATTTCGTCGATCAGATCCGCCTCGTCCGCAGCGCCCGCTTCGTCGCCGGGCCCGAGGGGTCGGCGTTCTTTGTCTGTTTTTTCGCACGACCCGGCACCAGGCTTTGTATCTTGAATCATCCCTATACCGAATTGATGCCGACGGTAACCGCATTGATGGATGCGCTGGGCATCGAAAGTACCGTGCTGACCGGACCCTTCAGGCGAGAGCATCCGGACTATCCGTATCATGGCGACTACGAAATCAGCGAGCCCGCGTTCGCGTCATTTCTGGAGGAATGGGTGGGAAGCGAGGCGACGAATGCGTGAAGCTGTGCAAGCAGCAACGGCATCATGAAGACGAACGGGCTCGATTTTGAAGCACTGAGGTGCGCCTCGCTCGTCGGCGAGTTTTCTGAGCACGCCTCAATTCGTGTCGAGAAGGCCAATCCGGCCCGGTTCCTGACGCCGCCCGATGTGGTGCGCGCGAACGATGTGCTTTACCTGCCTGAACTGCGGCTTCAGGTGATCGGCGGCACCATGGTCCCCCAGGAGGCTGTTCCGGAACCCTGGACGTTGGGCTTCGAGATCAAAAGAGGCTTCCAGGGGCGCGCCGAGCGATACCGAAGCGAGTTCGATCGTGCCTATTCGACCCAGGAGGTCTGCATCCTCTCGAACTTCTACTCCCGCAATTTCTATCACTGGGTAACGGAAGAGCTTCCGAAGGTCGTCATTCTGGAGCGGCACGGCTTCGCCGGACGCTATGTGCTTGCTGATCTTCCGAAATTCGCGTTCGAACTCCTGGGCATGCTCGGCGTCGCGGACGACCGCGTGATCGTCCAGGTGGACCAGCCAACGGTATTCGCCACGGTGCTTTATACGACTTCGATCCATGGCTGGAATGTGCTCGAGCATCAGGAAGTTGTTCTGGCCTTGCGGGATTCTCTGCTCGGCACAGCCGGCGTAAGCCACCTCTCCAACCGGTTGTGGATGGACCGCGGCGTGGGCGTGAACAACAAGGGGCGCGAGCTGGTGAACACGGAAGAGGTCTACGCCGTGTTGAGGCGGTACGGGTTCGAAGTTGTCGATATGGCCGCGCTTCCGGTGCGTGAGCAGATCGCAGCGGCACACAACGCCGCGGCGCTCGCCGGGCCGCACGGGGCCGGATTTGTGCATGTGATGTTTCAGAAGCACCGTTCCAGCGTTATCGAGTGCTTTTCGCCGCAATTCATCAATCCTGGTGTATTGGAGATTTGCCGCCTGCTGAACCACAGGTACTCGATGCTGGTTCATGAAAACGCCTACGATTCCTATCCCTTCGGACACCAGCTCAAGATCAACTGCTCGCACCTGGAATTGGCGTTGCAGGGGTTGCAGTAGCAAATCCCGATGCGCGTGAATCCGCCATGTCCGACAAGATGACGGAGACCGCTTCAACGTCGGAGCTGGTTGAGCGCCTCGAGGCCGAGATCCCGCTCTGGGGCTATCTTCCTGCGGCAATGCGCTTCAAGCAGGCCCTCGTGGCCAGCGTCGGCATCGAGGAAGCGTTTCGCGTTGGCCGCGAGGCACTGAAGGTGCCCGGACTCGACATCGTGCGCGCGCGTCCCGTGCGTAGCTTGTATGAAGCCGCAAAACAAGAGGCGGTCTCACTTCATGAGCTGTGGGGTGGCGGCAACCCATTCATCCTGCCGCCTCCCAGGGTTATTGGGGAAGGCAACGATGTGCCGCTCCAAGGCGTAAATCGCGCCGCCTACCTGGCGTGCTTCACGAATGTGGCCATCCGCGGCAGGTCGGCAGTGCTTTTGACCGAGACGGACGCCCGGGTCGATTTCGAGCGCGATGAGTTTTCCCGTTTCCCGGACAACCCGGAATACGATCCAGGAATACTTCACGCCGATGGGCGAACCTTCTGGACCATGGAGCCTCGTGAACACACCCTGACGGTCGACGAGGCGTTCATGCTGTCCGGGGACCACACGGTCGACTTCGGTCACTGGATCATAGAATACCTTCCGAAATATGCGATCGCCGCGCTGTCAGGCCTGCCGCATCATGTGCCCGTGCTGGTCGATGAGCGGAATCCGGCTGCCCATCGGCAATCGTTGGAGCTGTTGCTGCCGCGCGGCACGGGGATCATCGTCGTCCCGCATTTGGCGCCGGTGTTGGTGCGCAAACTCTGGTGCGCGCCTGTTCCCGCGAATATCGGGTTCTATCCGACCCGGTTTGACGCGGAGATCTGGGGACATCGTGCACGTGAACCCGGTGGCTTCACGACGCTGATCCGGGAGATAGCGAGTCGGTTCGAGAATGCGACCGCCGAGCCAACCGGGTGGGACCGGGTCTTCATTGCGCGCAAGCCTCACCTGACGAAGAAGAAGCTGCTGAATTTCCGCGAGATCGAAGCTGCAGCCCAGGCGCGAGGCTTCAGGATCGTCTATCCGGAAGAATTGAGTTTCATCGATCAGCTGCGGCTCGTCCGTCATGCGCGCCACATCGTCGGCCCGGAGGGATCGGGTACCTATCTCACCTTCTTTGCCCGCCCGGGAACGCGCGTCTGCGTGCTCAGCCCGCCTTACACCCTCGGGTTGATCGACATCAACGCAATTCTTGCGGGAGTCGGTGTCGATCTTACGATTCTCACGGGCCGTGAATCTCGCAACGAGGAGTTCTCGCCGTTCTGGTACGACTACGAGATTCAACCGGCGCGATTCTCCGAGTTTCTCGGGGATTGGCTTGCCGACGGCGCGCATGCGGCTTAACGGGCTGTAAAAATTCCCCAGTCTCATTCCGAGCGGCGAAGTGACCAGGAATCCGTTTATCGCAACCCGCTGATTTCGTGAAGAAGCAGATTTCTCGCTGCGCTCGAAATGAGGCTGAGAACGAGATGGGAGCGCGATCTTCAGCAGCCCGTCAGGGCTCAGGCGTTCACGCCGCGGCAGGCGCGGCCCTGTACGCCGGAAACCAGTGATGGGTCGGAGGAACATTCGCCTGCCGGCACAGCTCCAGATACCTGGGTCGATCGTAGATCTGCCGAACGGCGCGCAACGTCTTCGGCGCACCCCTGAACTTTTGCTTGAACTGATCCAGGCCATCGCCACGCTTCACGCCGCCGCCAAGATGCAAGGTGTGCACCCCCTTGGCTTTCAAGCGAACGATGGCATTCCAGATCAGCCAGGCGGCGAGACCGCGACCGCGCTTCGTGCAACCGTTGATATGGTATTCCGCCTCGTCACCCGCAACGACGAATACGGATACCGCCTCGATCGCATTCGCAAGGCTCCCACCCAGCACGATGGATGAGGGATCGAGCGCCCATCGATCTAGCGTTTGAGGGGAGAAATGGTAATGGATCCGCGCATCGACGCGTTCCATCGCCGTTGGAAACAGTTGCCTCAGACTCTCCGACAACGCGGGCCGATCGTCTACGAGGATGAATCCGTCCCTGGAGCAGCGTTGGACTTTGCGCCGTACGATCTCGGCGAAAGTCTCGAAGAGATTCTCCGGCCGCAGATCGAGCACGAACCACTCATTGAGATCGACCAGTTCACCTGCAACCGCTTCCCCATCCAGGTCGACCGACGTCGATAGCTGGATGTACCCTGCCACCCAGCCTTGTGCGGCGGCATACTCGTGCCAGAGCGAGAGTGGTGCAGTGGAGCTGGGAAGGATCGAAGCGCCCGAATGCCCGATGAGCGTGGCAATGTCGATGCTTCCCAGCCACTCACGCTCATAGAAGGGAAGCATCATCCGTGCGCCGCCGGAGCGAACGATGGCGAGTTTTGGCCGGACACCGGACGCACTCAGCGCCCAGGCGTAGTGCCAGGATTGCGAAGGCAGACCCGCATCGCGATGGGCGGCAATCCACCGCTCTCGATCGTCAATCGCGAGAACCTCGACATCATCCGCCATCGATCAATCCCTTCGGCGGATGCGGTTCTTCGTCCCGTCAACGACTGCCGTGGCCGACGCGCAACGTTCGTGCTGCGCGTTCGCCATGCAACGCGAAACAGATTTCGACTCTGGCATAATTTGCCCGTGTATCCATCGGTTTCGAGCCGGTGCTGGATCGTCGAGGAATGAATGGAGCAAGGCAGCCCGGAAGCGACCGCCTGGAACACGTGGGCCGATTTTTACGACGTGGCTGACGGGGATCGCGCTGCCCACGTCGCATTCTACAGCGGTCTCCTGACCGATCGAATCCACTCCGTGCTGGAGCTTGGCTGCGGCACCGGCACCATGGTGTCGACGCTGGCGCAACGGATGGCGCGACGCAACGACAACACCCAGGCCATTCGGATCGTCGGCATCGACGCATCGGAAGGGATGCTGCGGGTGGCACGGTCGAGGGACGCGAGCGTCGAGTGGATCTTTGGCGACATGCGCTCGCCGCCGATACAAGGCCCGTTCGACCTGATTTTCTGCTGCTACAACACGCTGCAGCATCTGCTCGTCGATGCCGATTTGGCGCAGGCCTTCGGTGCCGTGCGTGACCTCATGCAACCGGATGGCACGTTCGCGTTCGACATCTACCAACCGAATGTCGCCTACCTCCGCATCCCCCGGGTCAACAAGATGGCGCGCTCGATCACCGACGGCAACGGTCGGCATCTGGAGATTCGCGAGGACCATGTCTACGACGCTGACACGCAACTCGCGACTACTACCTGGCGTCTGGTGGACCGGGACAAGGCCGGTGCGCCCCCGCTGGCGCACACGAGCTACCACCTTCGACAGTATTTCCCCGCAGATGTGGACCGGCTGCTGGCCAGCGCGGGGCTGGTGATTCGTGAACGCTATGGCGACTTCGACCGCACGCCTTTCAACAAGGATTCGAAGAAACAGATCCTGGTCTGCGGCCGCGCATGATGGTCGGCGGCCTCATGCAGCCACGGTCGCATAGACGTTGCGCGTGACGGCAGCACACGCTTGCCACGTGAACCCGGCGGCGCGCTCGATACCTCGCTGGGCCATGGCTGCGCGCGTCGCCGGATCCTCCAGCAGTGCGGTGATTTTCGCGGCGGTATCCTCGGGGCTGTCAGGATCAAGGCTCTGGCCCGCGTCGCCCATGACCTCGGGGACGGAGGCCCGGTTGGAGGCAATGACCGGCACCCCGGACGCCATCGCCTCGAGGAGCGGCAGCCCGAAACCCTCGTAGAGCGAAGGAAACACGAACGCCGCCGCGCCGGCATACAGGCACGGAAGCGTCGCCTCCGCCACGTGTCCCAGGAAGCGGATCTGGCCGGCGTCGGCGAGTCGTCGCAACCGGCTCTTGATATCCGCTGCGCGCCATCCGCGCGCGCCGGCAACCACCAGCGGGTAGCGCTCGCGAATCGACGCGGGAATCCGGGCGAAGGCTTCGAGCGCATGCAGGATATTTTTCCGCGGCTCGATCGTGCCCACCGCGAGGATATAGCGGCCATGAGTCAAGCCCATAGCGTCCAGCGCCCTGGCCGTTTCCTCGCTCGTGCGTTTGCGGAAAACACTCGACACGCCGAGGTGCGCCGTGTGCACGCGTTCCGGGGCCACCGCGAAGGTGTCGATCACCTCGGTCCGCACGAAATTCGAATCGACGATGATCGCGCCCGCGCGCGCGAGCGCCTTGGGGAGTCCGCGCGTCAGCCAACGGACGCGATCCGCCGGTTGTGTTTCCGGATAGCGGAGCCAGGACAGGTCATGGACGGTAATGACGACCGGAACGTCGTACCCCAGCGGCACATAGTTCTGCTCGTGATAGAGATCGATCGCGTGCCGGCGCAGGCCGCTCGCGAATCCCATCCGCGTCGCGGCGATGCGCAAGCCGCCGCGAAACGGCAGCCACGGCTTGATCCGCTGTACCAGCGACACCGGGACGCCGCTCAGCTTCGCGGGAGGACGCGGCGCCTCATGCCGCCACCGATGCAGGTAGAACGAGTAGGGATCGATGTCCCCGGTCGCCACCAGCGCCGCACTCAGCTCGACGATGTATTGGCCAACGCCGGCCAATGGTGAGAGGAGCGGAGTCGCGTTGAAGGCGACGCGAATGGTCATCGGGGCAGGCGCTACGCCGTGCCCCCCACGGTCAGGCCGTCGATGCGCAGCGTGGGCTGTCCGACGCCGACGGGCACGCTCTGCCCATCCTTGCCGCACGTGCCCACACCCGCATCGAGCGCGAGATCGTTGCCGATCATCGAGACCTTGGTCAACGCGTCGGGGCCGTTGCCGATGAGGGTCGCGCCCTTGACCGGGTACGTGAGCTTGCCGTCTTCGATCATCCACGCTTCGGCCGCCGAGAAGACGAATTTGCCGCTCGTGATGTCGACCTGGCCGCCGCCGAAATTGGCCGCGTAAAGACCCGACTTCACCGACGCGATGATTTCCGCCGGCTCGCGGTCGCCCGCGAGCATGATCGTGTTGGTCATCCGCGGCATCGGCAGGTTCGCGAACGATTCGCGGCGGCCGTTGCCCGTCGGCGCGACACGCATCAACCCCGAGTTCATCCGGTCCTGCATGTAGCACTGCAGGATGCCGTCTTCGATCAGTACGGTGCGCTGCGTGGCGTTGCCCTCGTCGTCGATGTTGAGCGAGCCGCGCCGCTGCTCGAGCGTGCCGTCGTCGACGACGGTGACGCCTTTCGACGCGACCCGCTTGCCGACGCGACCGGAAAAGGCGCTCGTGCCCTTGCGATTGAAGTCGCCCTCGAGTCCGTGCCCGATCGCCTCGTGCAGCAGGATGCCCGGCCAGCCGTTGCCGAGCACGACGGTCATGTTGCCGGCAGGCGCGTCGCGCGCCCCGAGATTGAGCACCGCCTGCGCGACGGCCTCGTTGGCATAGCGATTCAGCATTGCGTCGGTGAAGTACGCGTAGTCGAAGCGGCCGCCACCGCCGGAATACCCTTGCTCGCGCCGGCCGTTCTCCTCGACGATGACGGTGATCGACATGCGCACGAGCGGCCGCACGTCGGCCACGACCTGGCCGTCGCTGCGGGCGATGAGAATCGTCTCGTGCTCGCCGGCCAACGAGGCCATCACGTGCGTCACGCGCGGATCGCGTGCGCGCGCGAGTTGCTCGACCTTCTCGAGCAGCGCGACCTTGTCGGCTTCGCCAAGACTTGCGACCGGATCGGCTACCGAATACAACGCGCGCGCGCCGCCGCGCCGACCGAGTGGGGTAACCACGGACTGTCCCTGCCGCCCGATCGCGCGGACCGCGTGCGCCGCTTCGCTGAGCGCGGCCAGCGAAATGTCGTCGGAGTAGGCGTACGCCTGCTTGTCGGCGCTGACCGCACGCACGCCGACCCCGCGATCGATGTTGAACGTGCCCGACTTGACGATGCCCTCCTCGAGGCTCCAGCCCTCGAACCGCGCATGCTGAAAGTAGAGATCGGCAAACTCGACATCATGGTCGTGAATTTCGGCCAGCACGCGCGAAAGCGCAGCCTGATCGAGGCCGGAGGGCGCGAGCAGCAGATGCTCGGCATCGGCCATGATGGCGGCAGATACCGGAGGAGCGGACAGGTCGGTCACGGGATGGCCTTTCGGAAGATGTGGCTATGCGGATCGCGCGAAGCCACTTTGTTTCACTATTTTGGGGCCGATCGACCCCCTTTTCAACGTCATCCACTGCGCGGGGTTGCCGACTGCCCCAGATAAGTCGCCGCCACCTGCGGATTCGCCGCGAGATCGGCGCTGTTGCCTTCGATCACCAGCTCGCCCGTCTCCAGCACATAGCCGTAATCGGCCACTTGCAGGGCCGCGTGTGCATTCTGCTCGACCAGCAGAATCGACACGCCGCTTGCCTTCAACGCCGACACGATGCTGAAAATCTCGCGCACGATCAGAGGCGCCAGGCCCAGCGACGGCTCATCGAGCATCAGCAGCCTGGGCTTCCCCATCAGCGCGCGCCCCAGCGCCAGCATCTGCCGCTCGCCGCCCGAGAGCGTGCCTGCCTCCTGATCCTTGCGTTCGCGCAAGCGGGGAAAACGCGCGTACACGTCATCGAGGGTGCGCAACGCGTCGCGATCGCCATGCCGCAGTCGCGCAAACGCGCCCAATTCCAGATTATCGCGTACTTTCATCGAACCGAAGAGATCGCGCTTCTCCGGCACCAGCACCATGCCTTCGCCGACGCGCTGCTCGACCGTCAACGCATTGACCCGCGCGCCGCAATAGTGGATTTCACCACGCGCCGGAAGCATGCCCATGATCGCTCCCAGCAGCGTGGTCTTGCCTGCGCCGTTGGGACCGATCACCGTGACGATGCTGCCCTCGTCGACCTTGAGCGACACGCCGTGCACGGCTTCGACGTTGCCGTAGGCCACCGACAGATCGCGGATGTCGAGAAGCGTGGTCATGCGCGGAACTTCATACGACGCCGCCGAGATACGCTTCCCGCACTGCCGGATTCTCCTGAATATCGGCCGGCAGGCCCTCGGCAAGCTTTTCGCCGAAATCCATCACGACCAGGCGATCGGCCAGTCCCATGACGAAGTCCATGTCGTGCTCGACCAGCAGGATCGTCATTCCTTCGGCCTTGAGCGCGCGCAGCAACAGCGCGAGCTCCTGCTTTTCGAGGTACCGCAATCCGGCCGCCGGCTCATCGAGCAGCAGCAGCGCCGGATCGGCGGCGAGCGCACGCGCGATCTCGACCAGGCGCTGCTTGCCGAGCGGCAGGCTGCCCGCCGTGTCGAACATGTGCGCGCCAAGACCCACGCGGGCGGTGGCGCGCGCAGCCTCGGCCAGGGTGCGCGCCTCTTCCGCGCGATCAAGGTGAAGGGCCGCCGCCATGACGCCCGACGTCCCGCGCAGATAGGCGCCGAGCGCCACGTTGTCGGCCACCGTCATGGTCGGAATCAGCCTGACGTGCTGGAACGTGCGGCCAAGACCGCGCCGGGCGATTTCGTACGGCGGCCGGCTGCCGATCGCTTCGCCGCGCAACAGGATGTCGCCGGACGTCAACGGCAGCGCCCCGGAAATCAGCGCAAACGTCGTGCTCTTGCCGGCGCCGTTCGGTCCGATGAGCCCGAGAATCTCGCCGTGACGGATTTCGAATGAAAGGTCGTTCACGGCGACGAGGCCGCCGAACTGCTTGCGCGCCTGCCGCACGGCGAGCAGCGCGCCGGACTCGCTAGTCCGCCCACGCGACGGCAACGGCGCGGCACCCGGAATCGGCCGCGGACGACGCTTCGGCAATACGCGCTCGATCCAGGGCCAAAGGCCTTCGCGCGCAAACTGCAGCAACAGCACCATGAGGAGGCCGAATACGACCAGCTCGAAATTGCCGGTGCGTCCGAGCAGGCGCGGCAGGTAATCCTGCAGCACTTCCTTCAGCAGCGTGATCAACGTCGCGCCAAGGACGGCCCCCCACACGCTGCCGGCGCCGCCGATCACGGCCATGAACAGATATTCGATGCCCTGGTTGATCCCGAACGGCGTCGGATTGACGAAGCGCTGCAGGTGCGCGTAGAGCCAGCCGGAAATGCAGGCCAGCAACGCGGCGTAGACGAAGGCGATGATCTTGAGCCGCGCGGCGTTCACGCCGAAGGCCTCGGCCATTTCGAGCCCGCCCTTCAGCGCACGGATCGCGCGACCGGGCCTCGAGTCGAGGAGGTTGCGGGTCGCCCACAGCGCCGCCAGCGCAATCGCCCAGATCAGGTAGAAGTAGCGACGCTCGTCCTTCAACTCGAAGCTGGCGATCGCCAACGCCGGGATTCCGGTCATGCCGGTGTGCCCACCGAGCATTTCCAGATTGCCGAACACGTAGAAGAGGCTGATGCCCCAGGCGATCGTGGCCAGCGGCAGATAGTGGCCGCGCATGCGCAACGTAATGAACCCGAGGAACAGGGCGAGCGCCGCCGTGAAGACGAGACCGATCGCGAGCGTGAGCCAGGGCGATGCGGCGTACCTCGTCGTAAGATACGCGGTCGTATAGGCGCCGATGCCGACGAACGCCGCCTGGCCGAATGACGTCTGCCCTGCCACCCCGGTGAGCAGGACCAGCCCCAGCGCGACGATGCTGTAAAGGCCGATGTAGTTGCCCAGCGTGATCCAGAACTGGGGCGCGGCCAGCGGCGCCGCAATGAGGATGACGACGAATAGCACGAACATCGCGCGCGCACCGTCGAATTTCACTCGTCTTCCTCGTGATGGTGCGTGGTCAGGCTGCGCCACAACAGCACCGGAATGATCAGCGTGAACACGATGACTTCCTTGAACGCGCTCGCCCAGAACGACGAGAACGATTCGATGAGGCCGACGAGCCAGGCGCCGGCCGCGGCGATCGGATAGCTCGAAAGGCCGCCGATGATCGCGCCGACGAATCCCTTCAGGCTGACCAGGAACCCGGAGTCGTAGTAGATCGTCGTGATGGGGCCGATGAGCACGCCGCAAAACGCGCACAAAAGCGATGCGAGCGCAAACGTCAGCGCGCCGGCAAAGTCCGGCGAAATGCCGCACAGCCTCGCTCCCGCGCGATTCACGGCCGTGGCCCGCAACGCCTTGCCGTAGAGGGTCTGCCCGAAGAAGAGACCCAGCGCGCCGATCAATGCAACGCTGGTGCCCACGACCAGCAGGCTTTGCACGCTGATGTTGACGCCGCCCACGGAGAACGATGCCGACGAGAAGGGCGGTGTGCGCGAGCCTTCGGCGCCGAAGAACCAGAGACCGAAACCCACCATCGCGAAATGCAACGCGACGGAGACGATCAGCAGCACCAGCACGCTCGCCTCGGCCAGCGGTTGATAGGCAATCCGGTACAACAGCGGCCCCGTCGCGGTGACCGCGGCCAGCGTCAGGGCCACCTGGACCGCCAAGGGCATCTGCATGGGCGCAAGCCACCAGATGCTCGCCGCGATCGCGATCGGGACGCCGCTCCACACCAGCAGCCGCCGCGGGAGACGATGCGTTTCTGCGGCGCGCACGCTTTGCCAAGTTTCCATCGCACCCGCGACGATCGCCATGCCGAGCAAAAGCCCGACGGTGCCCGGCACCTTGCCGAGCTGCAGCCCGGCCAGCGTCAGAGTGCCCCACGCGACGAACTCGCCCGCTGGCACCCAGATGATCCGCGTCACCGTGAAGACGAGCACCAGGGCGAGCGCGAGCAGCGCATAGATCGCGCCGTTGGTGATCCCGTCCTGCGTCAACAGCGCGGCGATCGTGAGGTCCACTGCCCGTCCTTGCGCATGGTCAAGAAAAAGCCGCCGGGTCGACTCCGGCGGCCATTGTGAAGCCTTGACGCGGCGGCCGGCAAATTGAAGCGCGGGCGCCGCGTGCGGGCTACGCTATTTCTGCAGCACCCACTTGCCGTCGTCGATCCGCACGATCACCCGCGCGCGATTGTCGAGACCGTTGTGATCGTTGGCGTTCATCACGAACACGCCGTGCACGCCGACCACGTCGGACGTTTCGAGCGCATCGCGCAGCGCGACGCGGAACTGCGGCGTTCCCGGCTTGGCTTTCTTCGCTGCTTCGGGAATCGCCTTGGCCAGCAACTGATACGCATCCCAGAGGTGGCCGCCAAACGTCGTGCGGGTCCCGAACTTCTGCTCGTATTTGGTCACGTACTCGGCCGACGCTTTCTTCACCACATTCGAATCGGGCAGCTGCTCGTACACCAGCATCGGGCCGATCGGCAACAGCGTGCCGTTGCCGTCCTTGCCGACGACGCGCAGGAAGTCCGGATTGCCCACGCCGTGCGTCTGGTAGATCTTGCCCTTGTAGCCGCGCGCCACGAGCTCCTTCTGCGGCGTGGCGCCCGGCGTGCCCGCGGCACCGATCAGGATCGCGTCGGGGTTCGCGGAAATGAGCTTCAGCGTCTGGCCCGCAACCGAGGGGTCGTTACGATTGTATTTCTCCTCGGCGACGATCTTGATGCCGGCCGTTTGCGCCGAACGCTTCATCTCGGCGAGCCAGCCGTCGCCGTACGCGTCGGCAAAGCCGATGTAACCCATCGTCTTGACGCCGTTCGCCTTCATGCTGATCGCCACCGCATCGGCCATCAGCGCGTCGTTTTGCGGCGTCTTGAAGATCCAGCGGGTCTTGGCATCCAGCGGATTGACGATCTGCGCGGACGCGGCGAGCGAGATCATCGGCGTGCCCGATTCCGCCGCCACCTCGCGCATCGCCAGCGAATTGGGCGTCGTCGACGAACCGATGATCACGTCGACCTTGTCCTCGCTCACGAGCTTGCGGGTGTTGGTCACCGCCTTCGTGGTGTCGGAGGCATCGTCGAGCACGACCCAGTTGATCTTCTCGCCGCCGATGGACGTCGGCAGCAATTCGACCGTGTTCTTCTGCGGAATGCCCAGCGACGCGGCGGGACCGGTCGTGGAAATGGTGACGCCGATGGTGACATCGGCCAGCGCGGTGGCGGCGAACGCGAATGCGGCTGCCGCGCCGAGCGCGGACAGGGATCTGACGGACTTCATGCATTTCCTCCGGTGGTAGGCATTGCCTGCAGATTCGCTACGGCGACTTGTCGTGCTCGCGCGCCGATTGAGCGATCCATTCTTGATTCTGTCAAAGCCGTCGAGGCGGGTCAAACCCGACGGACCGGCGGCGACTGCGCTTGCTTACCGTCACTTCGCGCAGAAGGCCACGCCCTCGCCGATCCAACCCGCACCGCGCATCGCATTGTACGTCGTGCCATCGACGGTGAAACGGTGGTTGACCTGCGCGAGCGTGGCCGGGTTGTTGTAAAGCCGGTAGACGGGCCGTGCGGGCGGCGAACAGGCATCGTTGGCGGGCATCCGCATGCGAAAGCCGATCGCCTCGAACACCCACAGCGGACTGGTGGCCAATTTCGCGCATTCCTGCGGGTTGCCCGAATAGAAATGCGAATTGGGTCCGACGCCGGGCTTGCCGAAGAAGCGGCAGACATCGACGGTCCCGAACTCATTGGCACTCCAGACGGCAAACGCATGCCCGGTCCGCTTCCATGCACCAGCGAGGGCGCCGCCGTCGAGCGCCGCGGCTTCCTCCGGGAAGGCCGTCAGGAAATAATGGCCCAACGCGGCATTGAAGTATTCGATCGCGATTGGCGCGGCCGGATCGGCGATCAGCCGGTGAATGGCGCCATTGCGCAGATCCGCCCAATAGACTTCGCCGTCGCCATCCTCGCCGAACGTCCCGATCTGGTGCCCCGTTTCGAGGAGCACTTCCGTCTGCCAGACGCCGTTGCCGTCGCGCGCTGCCGCCCACATCCGGCCGGAACAATAATCGGCATACAGATAGCGGCCGTACAGCACTGGCACCTTGCGGCCGCGATAGACGCCGCCGCCGGTGACCGAGCATCCCTGACCATGGTCGTACGTGAGGATCGGCGGCGTGAATGCCGCAGCGCCGCACTGCGGACCGCCCCCCAGGTTGGTGCAGAGATTGCCTTCCATGACGCGCCAGCCGAAATTCGTGCCCGCGCCCTGCCCCTTCGGCAGGAAATCGATCTCCTCGACGGCATTTTGTCCGACATCGCCGATGTAGAAATCGCCGGTGACGCGATCGAAGCCGAATCGCCACGGATTGCGTAAACCGGTCGCGAAGATTTCCCGGCGGCCGCCGCCTGCCGCGAATGGATTGCCGGGCGGAATCGCGTAGGGCACGGCGCCATCCACGTCGATGCGCAGGATCTTGCCAAGCAATTCCTGCGGGTTCTGCGCCCGATTTTCCGGGTCGTTGCCGCTGCCGCCGTCGCCCATGCCGATGTACAGATAGCCATCCGGACCGAACCGGAGCGCGCCTCCATTGTGATTGGCGTAGGGCTGGGCGATCGTCAGGAGCTCGCTGCGCGACGCGGGATCGGCGCGATCGTGATCGATGGCGCTGACGCGAAACGAAGCGATCACCGTCGCGCCGTCGCCGGCGCGCGTGTAGTCGATGTAGAACTTGCCGTTGCTCGCGAATTGCGGATGGAACGCAACGCCCAGCAGTCCCTGCTCACCGCCGAAAGTGACCAGCGAACTGATGTCGAGAAAAGGTGTCGCCAACAGCGCTCCGCCGCGCAGGATACGAATCCGACCGGCTTGATCGACCACGTACAGCTGCGCCGAGCCGTCGCCGGCCTGCACGATGTCGACGGTGTTCGCGGCGCCACCAATGACGAGCTCGGATTTCACCGGCAACGCCGCAATCGCGGCGTTCGCCAGGAGTGCAGCGAGGCTCGCCAACGCCGCGACGAGAAAACCGTGCAGGAAAAGGCAACCGCGCAGCCTCATGGGGACTCCTTGGCGTTCGCACCCTCCAGGGCCGTTACCGTCCCTGGCCTTCCCCCCAATCGATTGCGGCGCGGTGCCGCGACGCCCTAGCGCTTCAGCAAATCGCGGATCTCGCGCAACAGCAGCACCTCCTCGGGCGGCGGCGGCGGCGCTTTCGGCGCTGCTTCGAGTCTTGCCCGGGCTTTCGCGAACATCTTGACCATCCAGAAAATCACGAACGCGAGGATGATGAAATTGATGACGATCGTGATGAAGTTGCCATAAGCGAGCAGCGGCACGCCCGCCTTGGTCAACGCGTCGTACGTCATCGGACCGTTGTAGCCCGGGGGCGGATTGCCAAGCATGATGAACCAATTGGCGAAATCAAGACCGCCGAACACCTTGCCGACCAGCGGCATGATGATGTCCTTGACCAGCGAATCGACGATCTTCCCGAACGCGGCGCCGATGATCACCGCGACCGCGAGGTCGATCACGTTGCCTTTGACGGCGAAGTCGCGAAACTCGCTCAGCATCGACATGGAGCCTCCTCGAAGTATGGGGCGCGGTTGCCTGCGCACGGCGTCAGACGGCGGCCTCCCCGGATTCGCCGGTGCGAATGCGGATCACCTGCTCGACCGTGGTCACGAAGATCTTGCCGTCACCGATCTTGCCGGTGCGCGCGGCCTTCACGATCGCCTCGATCGCGCGCTCGGTGAGCGCATCGGGGATCACGACCTCGACCTTCACCTTGGGCAGGAAATCGACGACGTACTCGGCGCCGCGATAAAGCTCGGTATGGCCTTTCTGGCGTCCGAAGCCCTTGACCTCGGTGACGGTGAGCCCGGTGACGCCCAGCTCGGACAGCGCCTCGCGGACTTCATCGAGCTTGAACGGCTTGACGATGGCTTCGATTTTTTTCATGGCGGAACTCCGGGGCGCAAAGGGGTTTCACCTGCGGTGACGGCCAAGCTTACACGATGCCCCGGGACGCTCCTAGCCCGGCTTGTGCGTCGGCAACGTGGTCCACTCGTTCCACGCCGACGTGATCGGGTAGCGCCAATCCTTGCCGAATCCGCGCGGCGTGATGCGGATGCCCACGGCGGACTGGCGCCGCTTGTACTCGCTGATCTTGATAAGCCGTACAACCTTGGCGACCGCCTCTGCGGGATAACCCATGGCCACGATTTCACCGGGACTGCGGTCATGTTCGACATAGGCCTCGAGGATGCCGTCGAGCACGTCATAGGGCGGCAGCGAATCCTGGTCGGTCTGGTCGGGACGCAATTCCGCCGACGGCGGCCGGGTGATGATGCGCTCCGGAATCACGCGGCCGAGGCTGTTGCGGTAATGGCAAAGCCGGTAGACGAGCGTCTTGGGAATGTCCTTCAGCACGCCGAAGCCACCCGCCATGTCGCCATAGAGCGTGGCATACCCGACCGCCATCTCCGATTTGTTCCCGGTGGTCAGCACGATGGACCCGAATTTGTTCGACAGCGCCATCAGCAGCGTGCCGCGAATGCGCGCCTGGATATTCTCTTCGGCGGCATCGGGCGGCAGGTCGTCGAATTCCGGCGCCAGCACGTCCAGGAATGCGCGAAAGACCGGCTCGATCGGGATTTCGTCGTAGCGGACGCCCACGATGCCGGCCATCTCGCGCGCGTCCGCGAGGCTGATCGGCGCGTTATAAGGCGAGGGCAGCATCACCGCGCGTACGCGGGCCGGACCGAGCGCGTCGACGGCGACCGCGAGGGTGAGCGCCGAATCCACGCCGCCGGACAAGCCAAGCAAAACGCCGGGAAAGCGATTCTTGCCGACATAGTCGCGCACGCCCATCACCAGCGCTTCGTAGACGTGCGGCTCCAGCGCGGGGTCGAGGGTGCCGCGCGCTGGACGCGGCGTGGCGCCATCGAAACGCGCGATCGCGACGGTCTCATGCCACGCAGGGACTTGCTGGACCAGCGTGCCCGTGGCGTCGACGACGAACGACGCGCCGTCGAATACGAGCTCGTCCTGGCCGCCGACGCGATTGACGTAGACGATCGGCAATCCGCATTCGCGAGCGCGGGCGTCGACCTGCTCGCGCCGCAGCACTTGTTGCCGCGTGTGATACGGCGAGCCGTTGGGCACCAGCAGGATCTGCGCGCCGGCTGCCTTCGCGCGCGCCGCCGGCTCCTTGAACCAGACGTCCTCGCAGATGATGAGACCGCAGGCCACGCCTTCGTGCTCGAACACGCAAGGCGCGATGCCGGGCGTGAAATAGCGTTCCTCGTCGAACACCGTGTAGTTCGGCAGGATGTGCTTGCGGCAAACCTGGCGCACGCGGCCATCGCGCACGACCGCGACCGAGTTGTAGCGGCGCCCGGCATCGAGCTCCGGAAAGCCGACGAGCACCGTTGCCCGCGTGACTTGCGCTGCGAGCGCGGCCAGTTCCGCGGCGCACGCTTCGAGGAAGGCCGGCCGCAGCAACAGGTCCTCCGGCGGATAACCGCAGAGCGAAAGCTCCGGCGTGACGACCAGCGTCGCGCCGGCGCCTTCTGCCTCGGCCGCCGCCGCGAGAATGCCGCGCGCGTTGGCGGCGAGATCGCCCACCATCTGATCGAGTTGCGCGATCGCGACCTGCATGACGCAATTTTACCATTGGCGCGCACGCGGACGCCCGCAGGAGCGTAATCGTCGTCACTTGAGCCGCAGGCATAATGACGCGAGAATTCGTGAACGCCATGCGTGCCCCCGTCCCCTTTGTCGCGCCGCCGATGCCGGTCGTGGCCTCACCGGTCATTCGCGACGATGTCGCCCTCGATGCCATCGCACCCGCGACCTGGGACGCGCTGGCCGGAGGCCAGCCGTTTCTCACGCATGCCTTCCTGTCGGCGCTCCACACGGCGGGATGCGCGATCCCGCGCACCGGCTGGAAGCCGCGCTACCTGACGGCGTGGCGTGAGCATGCGTTGGTCGGCGCGCTGCCGCTGTACGCGAAAGCGCACAGCTACGGCGAGTACGTGTTCGACTGGGGCTGGGCGGAGGCCTATCGACGGCACGGCCGCCGCTATTATCCGAAATTGCTGGCGGCGATTCCGTTTACGCCGGTGCCCGGACCGCGCCTGCTGTCGTCCGAGGCCGCGGTGCGCCGGGCGCTGCTGGAGTACGCGCTCGACGCGGTCCGCCGGGGCGCGTACTCCTCGTTGCACGTGTTGTTCCCGCCCGCGGACGAAGCGGCCGAAGGCGAAGCGCTGGGCATGATCCCGCGCCGGGGGGTCCAGTTCCACTGGCTCAACGAAGGCTATCGCGACTTCACCGATTTCCTCGCCGCCTTTTCGCACGACAAGCGCAAGAAAGTGAAACAGGAGCGGCGCAAGCTCGCGGAGGCCGGGGTCACGTTCGAGCGCAAGCGCGGCAGCGCGATCTCCAGCGCCGACTGGGCGTTTTTCTATCAGTGCTACGAAGGCACCTATCACGCGCATCATTCGACGCCCTATCTCACGCACAGATTCTTCGAGACCATCGGCAGCACGCTGCCCGATCATCTGCTGCTTGCCATCGGCTCGCGCGGGGGCCGACCTTTGTGCGCGGCGCTCGACATCTTCGATGCCGATACGCTGTGGGGCCGCTATTGGGGCACCACCGAATACGTGCCGGGGCTGCATTTCGAGGCGTGCTACTACCAGGCGATCGAGTTCTGCATCGAGGAGCGCATCGCCCGCTTCGAGGGCGGCGCGCAAGGCCTGCACAAGCTTGCCCGCGGATTGCGTCCCGTGCCCACGTACTCGCTGCATGCGGTCGGCGATCGGGATTTCGCCCCCGCCATCGCGGATTTCTGCGCGCGCGAACGCGTCGACGTTGCGCACTCGCTGGATGAGCTGGAGGCGGCGCTGCCGTTCAGGAATCAGAATTCAGAAGACAGATGACAGAAAACGACGCTGCGGAACTACCCGTCTGTCTTCTGTCCTCTGTCTTCTGAATGCTGATTTACTACACCGACCACTACGTCCTGCCGCTGCCGCCCGGCCATCGCTTCCCGATGCGCAAATATGCGGCGCTGCGCGAACGCGTCGCCCGCGTCGCCCCAGCCATCATGCGCGTTCCGCCGGCTGCGACAGATGCGGAACTGGCACGCGCCCACGACCCGTCCTATATCGCGGCGGTCTGCACCGGAACACTGGAAGCGCGCGCCATGAAGCGCATCGGGTTTCCGTGGTCGCCGGCAATGATCGAACGCTCGCGGCGCTCCGCCGGCGCGACCATCGCCGCCTGTCGCAGCGCGCTCGCGACCGGCTGCGGCGTGAACCTGGCCGGCGGCACGCACCATGCGCATCGCGCCCATGGCGAAGGGTTCTGCGTCTTCAACGACGCCGCCGTCGCGGCGCGCGCGGTGCAGGCTGGGGACCCGTCCATGCGGGTGCTGATCGTCGACCTCGACGTCCATCAGGGAGACGGCACCGCCGAGATCTTCGCCGATGATGCGGGCGTCTTCACGCTTTCGCTGCATGGACGCAACAATTTTCCGTTTCGCAAGCATGGTTCCGACCTCGACGTCGACCTCGACGACGGAACGGAAGATACCGGCTATCTCGCCACGCTCCGGGTCGCCTTGCCGCGCGCGCTCGAGCAGTCGCGGCCCGATCTTGCGATTTATCTTGCCGGCGCTGATCCGTTTCACGGCGATCGGCTCGGCAAGCTCGCGCTGACCAAGGCCGGACTGGCGGCGCGCGATCGCTACGTGCTGACCGAGTTACGCTGCGCCCGCATCCCGGTGGCGATCGCAATGGCCGGCGGCTACGCCGACAATATCGATGACGTCGTCGACATCCACTTCGCCACGGTATCGCTGGCGCTCGAGCTCTGGGGGCACGACGAAGCGCGCCACACCACGGTCGCCAAGCCGCGGGTGCGGCCACGGATTGCGGCCGCATGACGTGGCGTGCGAACGGTAATGCGCGTGCTAGACTTTTCGTAACCGTGGTGCGCATAGACAGCAAACCGTGAAAACCCCGCCGCTCCTCCTCGATCGCGATGGTCCCGTCGCGACCATCACGCTCAATCGCCCCGAGGCGCTCAACACGCTCGACTTCGCGCTGATGGACGCATTGGTCGAGGCCGCGGCCAACGTCGCGGCGGACGACGATCTGCGCGTCGTCGTGATCCGTGGTGCGGGCCGGCATTTCATGGCCGGCGGCGACATCCGCACCTTTGCCGGTGAATTGGGCAAGCCCGAAGCGGAGCGATCCGCGAGCTTTCGGGCGATGATCGGCCGCCTGCATTCCGCGATCGAATCGTTGCACCGGATGCCGCATCCGGTTGTCGCGCGGGTGCATGGCGCGGTCGCCGGGTTTGGGCTGTCGCTGATGAATGCCTGCGATCTCGTGATCGCCGCCGACGATACGTACTTCGCTTCGGCCTATCGCAATATCGGATTGACGCCGGATGGCGGCGGCTCGTGGGCGCTGCCGCGCCTCGTCGGGGTGCGCCGTGCGATGGAAATCTTACTGCTCGGCGAGCGGTTCGACGTGCAGCAGGCGCTGGCGTGGGGACTCGTAAACCGGGTCGTGGCCGCGGCCGAGCTCGATGCCGCGGTCGCGCGCGTCGTGCAATCGCTGGCGGAAGGTCCGGTGCTGGCGATTCGCAACGCCAAGCGCCTGGTCCGCGAGTCGCTTGCCCGCTCGCTGTCGGAACAGCTGAACGCGGAAGCGTTGAGCTTCGGCGCATGCGCGGGCACCGCGGATTTCGTCGAAGGGATCACCGCCTTCCTGGACAAGCGTCCGGCGCAGTTCGGCCGCAAGGAATAGGGCCGAGTCGCCGCTATGACCACGCTCGAAGGCAAGACGCTGTTCATCAGCGGCGGCTCGCGCGGCATCGGTCTCGCGATCGCGCTGCGCGCGGCGCGCGACGGCGCCCATATCGCGATCGCCGCGAAAACGGCGGAGCCCAATCCCAAGCTGCCCGGCACGATCTACACCGCCGCGGCGGAAATCGAGCAGGCCGGCGGCCAGGCACTGCCGATCGAATGCGATATCCGCGATGAGGCCGCCGTCCAGGCGGCCGTCGCCGCGACGGTACAGCGGTTCGGCGGCATCGACATCCTGGTCAACAATGCGAGCGCGATCAGCATGACCGGCACGCTGGCCACGCCGATGAAGCGGTTCGACCTCATGTTCGGCGTCAACGTGCGCGGGACGTTCCTGTGCTCGCAAGCGTGCCTGCCCCAATTGAAGGTTGCGGCCGCGGCCGGGCGCAATCCGCACATCCTGACCTTGTCGCCGCCGCTCAGCATGGAACCGAAATGGTTCGCGCCGCACGTCGCGTACACGATGGCGAAGTACGGGATGAGCATGTGCGTGCTCGGGATGGCCGAAGAGTTTCGCGCCGACGGTATCGCCGTCAATGCCCTGTGGCCGCGTACGGTGATCGCGACCGCCGCGCTCGCGATGATTCCCGGCGCGCGCGAGCAGCTCGACCATACGCGCAAGCCCGAAATCGTCGCCGACGCCGCGCACGCCACCCTGACGCGCGATGCGCGGACCACGACCGGCAGGTTCTTCCTCGACGAGGAAGTGCTGCGCCAGGCGGGTGTCGACGACTTCGACGTCTACGCGGTCAAGCCCGGCACGCCGCTGATGCCCGACCTCTTCCTTTGACGCACGACGCGGCCGCACGCAAGCTCGTGGGCAAACCGCGGCGCAGCTGGCTGTTCGTCCCGGGCGCGGACGACAAGGCACACGAGAGCGCGGCACGCTCGGGCGCCGATGTCCTGGTGCAGGAGTTGGAGGACTTCACGCCGCCCGCGTTGCGTCCGCGGGCGCGCGCACTCGCGAAGTCGCTGTACGACCGCTGGCGGGCAGCAGGTGCGATCGCCGCCGTCCGCGTGAATCCGCTCGAATCATGCGGCCGCGAAGACCTCGTGGCCGTTCTTGCCGCGCGACCTGACATCGTGATGATGTCCAAGGTCGCCGTGCCCGGGCAGGTGCGCGCGCTCGAGCAGGCAACGGGCGGCGCCTTCGATCTCGTGCCGAACATCGAAACGGCGGCGGGCCTGATCCGCACGTTCGACATCGTGCGCGCGAGCCCGCGCGTGACCGCGGCACTGATGGCAAGCGAGGACATGGTCGCCGATCTCGGCACGTCACGCAGTCGCGGCGGCGAGGAGCTGGCGTACGCTCGCGCGCGCTTCCTCGTCGAATGCCGCGCCGCGGGGGTGGAGGCCATCGACTGCCCGTACACGTTCAGCGATGCCCGCGGCGCCGCGCGCGATGCGCGCTATGCAAAGCGATTGGGCTACCACGCGAAGAGCCTGGTGACGCCGGCGCACGCGGCAGCGATCAATCGTGCATTCACGCCGCAAGCCGCGGAGATCGCGCGCGCCAGGCGCATCGTCGCGGCCTTCGACAAGGCTCGTGCGGCCGGGCGCGATCGCGCGACGGTCGACGGTGCGTTGATCGAGGTCCCGATCCATGCCGCTGCGCTGCGGCTGATCGAATCGCTGAAGGAATGACCAACCGGTGTTAGCCGGCTGTTGAAAATCGCGCTCTCACCTCACTCCGAGCCTCATTTCGAGCGCAGCGAGAAATCCGCTTCTTCGCGAAATCGGCGGGTGACGAAAAACAGATTCCTCGTCGCTTCGCGCCTCGGGATGAGGCTGGGGAAATTCAACAGCCTTCAACAGCCTGTCAGGCAAGCCCCAAGGCGGGAAACGTCACTAACCCGCCGCAGGGCCGCCCCAAGGCGGGTGCCCCTCAGGGGGAGGACGCCGCAGGCGTCTTCGGGGGAACGTCACCCCCCTCAATCGTCGTCGTCGCGTGGCTTCGCGGGTTCCGGCCGCGCCACATTGCCATCCACCTCGCGCGGCGCGCGATTCGCATCGCCCGCGCTGGGCGCGACGTTGCCATCCGCTTCCACGCCCGGCGGCCGATTGGGCCGATTGCGCTGCGGACCTTGCCCACCCTTGCCGCGAAACTGGCCGCCGCCCTGCTTGCCGCCGCCGCCGGGACGCCCGCGAGGTCCGCTGCGATTGCCGCGGTTGGCGAAGCCGCCTTCGTTCGGGCCGCGCGGCGCGCCGCCGGGAATGGTGAGCGTCGTCATCACATAAGGCGACCGGTTCGCATTGCTCTCCGGCTGATTCTCGTCGAAGTCGGTACGCGGTCGATTCGGCCGCGGGCCGCCACCGCCTCCTCCTTTGTTCGGACCACCGAAGCCGCCCGGCCGCCGAGGACCTTGCCCGTGCGGACGAAGCCCGATGGCGTTGGCATTGCTGTGCGGCTGGGTCGTTTCGAAATCCGGACGCGGACCCTGCGGTCGCGATCCACCACCCTGCGGATAGCCGCCCTGCGAGTTGGCCCCGTAGCCACGCGCCCGCTGTCCACCCTTGCCGTGATGCGGCCGCAAGCCGATCGCATTCGCATTGGACACGGGCTGAGTCGTCTCGAAATCCGGGCGGGGCCCTTGGGGGCGCGGATTGCCGCCCTGCCCGTTCGGACCCTTCCCGTGCGGACGCCCGCCATGTTTTCCTTGCGGCCGCGGGCCTTGCCCGCCACCCGGCCGTTGGCCATCGCCTTGGCGGGGATGCCCTCCTTGCCCAGGGCGACGATGCTGCTGACCGCCTTGCGGCCGCGCACCGTGCGGACGTCCGCCCTGCGGCGGACCCGAGCTCTTCAGGCCGGCGGCGTCCATCACCGCGGCGACTTCGGGCGCCTCGAGCTCCAGCGTGTCGCCGCGCTTCATGACCGACGGCATCGCCAGCGTGCCGTAGCGCGTGCGGATCAGCCGTGACACCGGCAGGTTCAACGCTTCGAACAAGCGGCGCACTTCGCGATTGCGGCCTTCCTTCAGCACCACGTGGTACCAGTGATTGGCGCCCTCTTCCTCTCCGCCGCCGTCCTCGACCTTTTCGCATTTGGCGAGACCGTCGTCGAGCTGCACGCCCGTGAGCAGCGCCTGCGACTGCTCGTCGCTCATCCGGCCCATGATGCGCACCGCGTATTCGCGTTCGACCTCGTAGCGAGGATGCATCAGCCGATTGGCGAGCTCACCCGAATTCGTGAACAGCAACAACCCTTCCGTGTTGTAGTCGAGACGGCCGACGTTGATCCATTTGCCGTTGCCGATGTTCGGCAGCTTCGCGAACACCGTCGGACGGCCTTCGGGATCATCGCGCGTCACGATTTCACCGGCGGGCTTGTGGTACATGAGCACGCGCGGACGCGGCTCGGTGAAGCGAACCTTCACGAGCTCGCCATTGATACGCACCTCATCGCCCGGCCCCACCTTCTGTCCCACTTCGGCGGGCAGCCGGTTCACCGTGATGCGGCCGGCGACGATCATTTCCTCCATCGCGCGGCGCGAGCCGAACCCGCACGAGGCCAGGACCTTGTGCAGCCGCTGCGGCTCATTGAAGATTTCGTCAGTGGACCGTTTGTGCTTCGGCGGGGGGAGGCTCTCGTTGATCGCGTTCAGCGCCAGGTTCGGCTGCGCCATCGTCTCCGAGGAGCGGACTCGCGAGGGCGAGTGCCGTCTCGGCGGCCTTGGTGGGGGCATCAGGCATCTCCAGTAGGTGGGAGGAATCGAGCTCGGCGAGTGGAGGCAGTTCCGCGAGGGAGCGGAGGCCGAGGTCATCGAGGAAGGTCTTCGTCGTCGCGTAAAGCGCCGGGCGTCCCGGCGTTTCGCGGTGGCCGACGACCTCCACCCATTGCCGGTCCTCGAGCGTCTTCACGACGTTCGTCGACACGGCAACGCCGCGGATGGCTTCGATGTCTCCGCGGGTGACGGGTTGCTGGTAGGCGATGATCGCCAGGGTTTCCATGACCGCGCGTGAATAGCGCGGCGGCTTTTCCGGCGACAGCCGGTCGAGGTACGTCTGCACGGCGGGCACGCCCTGGAAACGCCAGCCGCCCGCGACCTGCACGAGCTCGACCTTGCGGCCGTGCCAGTCCTGCTTCAATGCTTCGAGCAATTTGCGGACGATGTCCACTTCGAGCGGCGGCTCGAACAGCTTCGAAAGTTGCGCGACCGGCACCGGCTCGCCGGCCACCAGCAGCGCCGCTTCCAGGATGCTCTTGATTTCGGACAGCTCGCCGTCGGCCGGCATGGCGGCCGCGTCCGGCTGCGGGTGGTCGAGTTCGTCGTTCATCACGATTCGTCGTCGGAAGCGAGAGCAAACGCAGGCGCACCGGCCAGCGTCACATGGATCGGCGCATACGGTTCGGTCTGCGCGATCTGCACGAGCTGCTCGCGCGCGAGCTCGAGCAGCGCGAGAAACGTTACCACGAGATGCGCGATGTCGGCATGCGCGGCGAACAATGCGGAAAATTCCATGTAACGCGCCGATTCCAGCACCTTCAGCACGCGGCTCATTTCGCTGCGCACCGATAACTGCTCGCGCGAGACGAGGTGATGCCGGTTGATGTGCGCGCGCTGAATGAGCGCCGCCCATGCCGCCTTCAGGTCGTCGGGACGCACGTCGGGCAGCCGCGCGGCCGCCACGTGGTCGAACCAGATGCGGACGGTCGCGAAATCGCGCTCCGCCAGCGGATGCTCGTCGATGGCGCGCGCGGCCTGCTTCATCCGCTCGTATTCGAGCAAGCGGCGGACCAGCTCGGCGCGCGGGTCTTCGGCTTCCGCGCCCGGCGGCGCCGGCGGCTTCGGGAGCAACAGGCGCGACTTGATCTCGATCAGCACGGCAGCCATCAGCAGGTACTCGGCCGCCAGCTCGAGGTGCGTCCGCCGCATCATCTCGACATAGCCCAGATACTGGCGCGTCAACTCGGCCATCGGAATGTCGAGGACGTTGATGTTCTGCCGGCGGATCAGGTACCGCAGGAGATCGAGGGGACCCTCGAACGATTCGAGAAAAACCTCGAGCGCCTCCGGTGGAATGTACAAGTCGTGCGGCAGGTCGTTCCACGCCTCGCCATACACGCGCGCGAGCGGCTTGGGATCCGGCGACGGGTGCTCGAGGTCGATCGCGGCATCAGTCATACGCGAGCCCCATCGCGCCGCGCACGTCGCGCATCGTTTCCTCGGCAAGCTTGCGCGCGCGCTCGCAGCCGTCGGCCACGATGTTGCGCACCTGCGTCGGGTCGTCGATGTATTTCTGCGCGCGCTCGTGCAGCGGTACCTGCTCCTTGATGATCGCATCGATCACCGGCTGCTTGCATTCGAGGCAGCCGATGCCGGCCGTCGTGCACCCCTTGACGACCCATTCGCGCGTCGCATCGCTCGAATAGATCTTGTGCAGCGGCCACACGGGGCAAAGCTCGGGATTGCCGGGATCCGTGCGCTTGACGCGTGCCGGATCCGTTTGCATCGTGCGGACCTTCCTGGTCACCTCGGCGGGATCCTCGCGCATCAGGATCGCGTTGCCGTACGACTTCGACATCTTCTGCCCGTCGAGCCCGGGAACTTTCGGATTGTCGGTGAGCAACGCTTCCGGTTCGGGCAGGATCATCCGCCGGGATCCTTCGAGATAGCCGAAGAGCCGCTCACGATCGCCCATTGCCAGGTTCTGCGTATCGTTCAACAGCGCCTGCGCGGCCTCGAGCGCCCGCTCGTCGCCCTTTTCCTGGAATGCGGTGCGCAGCTCGTTGTACTTGCGCGCCTTCTTGGCGCCGAGCATCTTGATCGCCGCTTTCGCCTTGTCCTCGAACCCCGGCTCGCGGCCGTAGATATGGTTGAAGCGGCGCGCCATTTCGCGGACGAGCTCCACGTGCGAGACCTGGTCCTCGCCGACCGGCACCATGTTCGCGCGGTAGATGAGAATGTCAGCGCCCTGCATTACCGGATAGCCGAGGAAACCATAAGTCGATAGATCCTTGTCCGCGAGCTTTTGCTGCTGGTCCTTGTACGTCGGAACGCGTTCGAGCCAGCCGATCGGCGTCATCATGCCGAGCAGCAGCGTGAGCTCCGCATGCTCCATCACCTGCGACTGCACGAAGAGCGTCGACCGCGCGGGATCGAGTCCCGCCGCGAGCCAGTCGATCATCATTTCCCACACCGACGCCGCGATGTTCTCCGGCGTTTCGTAATGGGTGGTGAGTGCGTGCCAATCGGCCGCGAAGAACAGGCACTCGTACTCCTCCTGCAGGCGCACCCAGTTCTTGAGGGCGCCGTGGTAGTGGCCGATATGCATGCGGCCCGTCGGGCGCATGCCCGACAATACGCGGTCAGCGAACATAGAAAAGCTTTGTTGGTGTTGTGCCGGCGACCCGATTACGCAAGGCGTCTACAGGCCGGTCACGTAAGACAGCAGGTACGCACACGCTTTATAAACCGGGCCCAGGATGGTCCACAGGGCACCGGGTATCGCGATCAGCACGAGGATGACGATGAATCCATAAGGCTCCATGCGGGACAACGCGTACGACGCGCGATTGGGCAACAGGCCCACCGCAATGCGCCCGCCGTCCAGCGGAGGAAGCGGTAACAGGTTCAATGCCATCAACATCAGGTTGATCGAGATTCCGATCTGCGCCATTTCCAGCAGGCCGTCGCTTGCCCAGATTCCGGACGGCTCGGCGGCCTGCATCAAAAGCGCCCACAAAAACGCCATTACGAAATTGGCCAACGGCCCGGCGCCCGCCACCCAGATCATGTCGCGCTTGGGATGGCGCAGGTTCGCGAAATTCACGGGCACCGGCTTCGCCCACCCGAAGATGAAGGGCGCGCCGCCCATCATCTTGGCCGTCAACAGTAAAAGCCCCGGCACCAGGATCGTCCCGACCGGGTCGATATGCTTGATCGGATTCAGCGTGATGCGCCCGAGCATCTCGGCGGTGCGGTCGCCGAACAGCTTGGCGACGTACCCGTGGGCGGCTTCGTGCAATGTGATCGCGAAGACCACCGGGACTGCCCAAAGGACGATGGTCTCGAGCGAAAAATCCATTACGCCTGCATTTTACCTGAATCGGAGCCAAGGAACCTTCGGTTCTCTAGGGGCGAGGGACGGGGGACGAGGGGCGAGGGAGCATCCTGCCGAGGGATATGACTCGCACAAGTGGCGAGTATTGCTCCTTGGCAGGTTCCGTGATTGCCGGTCACGCCAGCGATATGCTCCCTCGCCCCTCGCCCCTCGCCCCTCGTCCGGTCAGGCCAGGCCAAGCGCTGCGGGATCGCCGCCGCCGTACCGGGTAATGGTGGGCGGTTCCGTCGCCAGATCGACCACGGTGGTAGGAACGTCGACGCAAGGGCCTGCATCGATCACCGCGTCGACGGCCTTTTCCAGGCGATCGCGGATGACCTCCGCATCATTGAGCGGCGCGCTCTCGCCGGGCAGGATCAACGTCGTCGACAGGATCGGTTCGCCCAACTCCGCCAACAACGCGCGGACGACCGGATGATCGGGCACGCGAATGCCGATCGTGCGTCGGCGCGGATGCTGCAGGCGGCGCGGAACTTCGCGCGTGGCGGGCACCAGGAACGTGTACGCGCCCGGAATGCCCTGGCGGACGATGCGGAACTGCCAGTTGTCGAGCCGCGTGAAGCGACCTGCATCGGCCAAATCGCGGCAGACGAGCGTCAAATGGTGGGCCTCGTCGACGTCCCGGATCTGGCGAATCCGCCGGGTTGCCGCCGCGTCGTCCAGACGGCACCCGAGGGCGTAGCTCGAATCCGTCGGATAGGCGATGACGCCGCCATCCCGCACGATTTCCGCAGCAAGCCGGATCAGCCGCGGCTGCGGATGCGTGGGGTGGACGGTGAGGAATTGGGCCATGAAGCGCCTGCTGCATTCGGATATATAATGGTCGGCGTATTCTACCTTTGGGTTATAACGCCGTGAACCTCCAGCAGCTCAAATACCTCTGCGCGGTGGTCGATCATGGGCTCAACGTATCCGACGCCGCCGAAGCGTTGTTTACGTCGCAGCCGGGGATCAGCAAGCAGATCCGCCAGCTCGAGGACGAGCTTGGCCTCTCCGTGTTCGTGCGGCAGGGCAAGCGGCTCGCGTCGCTCACGCCCGCCGGCGAGATCGTGATCCAGACCGCGCGGCGCGCGTTGCGCGAAATCGCCAATCTCAAACGCGTGGCCGACGAGTTTCGCGGTGAGGATTCCGGCACGTTGTCGATCGCGACCACGCACACGCAAGCGCGCTACGTGCTGCCCAAGGTGTTGCGCGAGTTCGCGACGCGCTATCCGAAGGTCAATATCGTCCTGCATCAGGGCAATCCGATTCAGGTCGCGGAACAGACGGCGCGCGGCGATGTCGATATCGGGATCGCCACCGAGGCGCTCGCCGATTTTCCCGAGCTTGTCACACTGCCCTGTTACGAATGGAACCGCGTCGTGCTGGTTCCCAAGCGCCATCCATTGGCGAAGATGCAACCACTGACGCTCGAAGCGCTCGCGAAATTTCCGATCGTGACCTATGACTTCAGCTTTACCGGTCGCTCCGCGATCAATGCGGCGTTCGCCGCGAAAGGCCTCGAGCCCAATGTCGTGCTGACCGCGCTCGACTCGGACGTGATCAAGACGTACGTCGAGTTGGGCATGGGCGTGGGCATCGTGGCGCAGATGGCCTACGATCCGGAGCGCGACGCCGCGTTCGAGAAGCTCGACGCCAGTCACCTGTTCGCATCGTCCACGACGCGACTGGGGTTGCGCCACGGCGTGTTCCTGCGCGGCTACCTTTACGCTTTCATTGCGCTGTTCGCACCCAGGTACGACCGTGCTGCCGTCGATGCTGCGCTCGAGGCCCGCGCGCGGCGATGACGGCGGCGGTTGATCCAGTACAGCGCGTACACCAGCGCTCGTGGGCATTCGCTGCACTGCTGGCGTCGCTGGCGATGCTGGGCCCGTTCGCCGTCGACATGTATCTGCCTTCGTTTCCGGCCATCGGCCGCGAATTCGGCGCGTCGCAGATCGCCTTGCAGCAAACACTGTCGGTGTACATGTTCGCGTATGCCTTCATGATGCTGTGGCATGGCGCGTTGTCCGACGCACTGGGCCGCCGGCCGATTGTGCTGGCCGGGCTCGCCGTGTTCGGGCTCGGCACCCTCGGTTGCGCGATTGCCGGCAACGTGCAGTCGTTGTGGCTGTTCCGGGCGCTGCAGGGCCTGTCGGCGGGGACCGGCCTGGTCGTCGGCCGGGCCATCATTCGCGATCGCTTCAGCGGGGCCGAAGCGCAACGCATGATGTCGCAGATGACGCTGGTCTTCGGCATCGGGCCCGCGCTCGCGCCGATCGTCGGCGGCGCGCTGCTCAATTTGCTGGGATGGCGATCCATTTTCTGGGCAATGCTGGCCTGGGCCATCGCGATGCTGGTGCTGTGCCTCCGAACGCTGCCCGAAACATTGCCCGCCGCGCAGCGCCACCCGCTGCATCCGCGCGCGCTGTGGCGCAACTATCACGCGGTCGTGGCACAACCCAACTTCACCTTGCTGGCGCTGGTGCCGGCGTTGAACTTCTGCGGGTTTTTCATCTATATCGCGGCGGCGCCGGCCTTTCTCGTCGACCTGCTCGGCGTATCGACATGGGGGTTTGCGTGGCTCTTCATTCCCATGATCGCCGGCGTCATGATCGGCGCCGGAATCTCGGGACAGCTGGCGGGGCGCATGTCGCCACAGCGGCAAATCCGTACCGGCTACACGGTGCTCGCCGCTGGCGTCATCGTGAACCTCGCGATCTGTTCGTTCGCGCCGCCTCTGGTGGCGCTGAACGTACTTCCGATCATGATCTACACGATCGGATCGAGCCTCATCATGCCCACCGTGACGTTGCTGCTGTTCGATCTGTTTCCCACCATGCGGGGGATGACGTCATCGTTGCAGGGATTCATCCAGTTCGCGTTCGGCGGCGTGGTAGCGGGTACGATTGCACCGTTGCTGGCGCGTTCGCTGATGACGCTGGCGGCAGGCATGGCGGCGTTCACGGTTGCGAGCTTCCTCTTCTGGCTTGCCTATCAGCGCCGCGCACGTTCGACATTGAAGGGTTGGTCACCATGAATCGATTTCCATTTCGCGCTCTGGCGATTGCCGGGTTGTTTCTTGTCGCTTCCGTTGCTGCTGCCGCCGACTTGCCGACGACCGTTCTGACGGTAGGCGATCACAAGCTCACGGCCGAAGTCGTGGTGACGCCCGAACAGCGCGCGGTCGGCCTCATGCATCGGTTCAGCCTCAAGCCCGATCACGGGATGCTGTTCGTGTTCGAGCGTTCCGAGCCCTTGAGCTTCTGGATGAAGAACACGTTCATCCCGTTGTCGATCGCATTCATTGGCGCCGACGGCCGAATCGTCAACATCGAAGACATGAAACCGCAAACCGAGGACACCCATTGGTCCAAGGGGCCGGCGCTCTATGCGCTCGAAATGCGCAAGGGATGGTTCGCGGAAAAAGGGATCGGGCCGGGGGCGGTGGTGAAGGGGATTCCGGCCAGAAAGTCATAGCTGCGGGTGCCCGGACCGGTCCGCGGCACCGGGACCGGGACCGTCATAAGACTTCTCTCAACCAGTCGCAAATAAGCTGCTGGCGACGCGGGAGTTTTGCGGGTCCGCGGCTTATTCGTTTGTCATTGCCGCCGCAATCCGCATTGGCGTGATCGTGCGTTTGCCGTATTGTTGATCGCGAATTTGGCTCATGCTGTGCCGTCCGACGTGGCTTTCGGGAGCATGCGATGCGGGAGCGGATAAAACCAAAACAAGTGAGTCTGCGTCGCGACAGGTTCGTACTTCCATTGCTCGCTTCGCGCGGTGACAGCGCAACCGTGCGCTGAAATCCCGAGCAAATCCCGAACGAGGATGCGATGCTGGAGCCGCTGAGTCCCGGACGCGTCAATCTGCGCCCTGGCCAATTCATCCCGCCGTTCCTGGCCGCTCTCATTGCGGCTGCCGCGGAAGGGAGGGAGCTCCTGCCCTTCGTCTCGTCCGTCACCGCGCACCTCGGCTTCAACAGCTTCATGTACGCCGCCTCGGCGATGCCCAAGCCGGATCATGAAGAGAAAGCCTATGTCTACACGACGCTGCCGCTCGAATGGATCGGGCGCTACGACCAGATGGCGTACGTCGAGGTCGACCCTCGCATCTTCCTGACCTGGGACAGCGCGATCCCGCTGGTTTGGGATCAGACCAATGTGCGGGGCCTGGGCGCCAAGTCCGATGCCTTTCTCGACGACGCATTGCGCTTTGGAATCGCCAGCGGGGTGAGTTTCATGTTTCACGGCCCGCACAACAGCCACGTCATCGTTGCGCTCAATTCCAATATTCCAGCCAACGATTCGATTCGCCTTCAGGCAATCACACGAAATCTGCCGGACATTCTCATGCTCGGCCACTACTTCCATGAGATATTCATGAAGTCGGTGATCGAGATCGGAGCGGCTCCCCGCGCCGCCGGCGCCCCGCTTTCCAAGCGGGAACGCGAATGTCTCGCGCTTGCCGCCCACGGCCTGACCACCGACGATATCTCGATCAAGCTCGATATCAGCTCAAGAACGGTTCAGTTCCATTTCGACAGTATTCGCAGCAAGATGGGCGCGGCAAATCGGCAGGAGGCGATCGCCATTGGCGTGCAAACAGGCATTGTCCGGGCGGTCTAGCCCGCGCCCGCCAGCCATCATCTGGGGGACGGGCTGGTGCCGGGTCCTCCGCCACTCGCCACCGAGATGGCGACAATTTCCTTCAGCGCCAGTACCGCCGCGTCGATGATGTTGCACGCTTCCTGTACTTTTCGCGCGGGCAGGATCAGCGTGTCCGGATGCACGTCGCAATGGCATGACAATTGGGCACTCAGTGCGGCCAGGGCATCAAGCGCTTTCCCCGCCTCCACCGCGGTCTCTTGTGGCGCATTCATCTGATCGTTCTCCCCTCATGTTCGGAACGTCATCGATGAGACCCGTTCCGCTTGATAGTGCCGTTGGCTAGCAGGAGCACCGTCTTCAACAATTCCACAATTTCCCCGCTCTTGTCAAAGAAGTAATCCGCACCGAGGCGCTGCGCCTCATCCCGGTAGCGTTGCAAGACAAAATTCGAAAGTACCATCACTACGGGGCGAGTTTCGCCCTGCCGCGCCGACAGCGCTCGCAACACGTCGAAGCCGGTACTGTTTTGCAGCGCGATATCGACGATCACCGCGTCCGGCGCCAGCGCGGTAATCTCTGCCTCAGCGACTCCAGCGCTGACCGATTGCCCCACGATCTCGACGGCAGGGTCGCATCCCAGCAGTTCCCGCAACAGCCTGACCATGATCTCGGAATCCTCGACCAGGTAGAGGCGATACGGTTTGGCGTTGTCACTCACGGGCCGCTTTTATAACGATCGCGCGCGTTGGCTGCGCTATGCGCTCGAAACTTACTTTTTGGACCAACGCAGCGTGGTTGTCTGTAGGTGACCTTCGGAAGAATCGCTCGGACGTTCCAAGCGTCTGGAGGACTACGCCGTACGGGCGCCGCCATTACCGCAAGCGGCGCCTTCGCGGAACTTACCGCCGGGGTTGTCAGGTCCGTCAATTACGCAAACTGTAGAAAACTACAGGTCGCATGTCTTGGACGTCGAAGCCACCATTTGAATCAATTCCGGCGGTTGCGGCGGGAATTCCCTCCTCTTTGGCAACTTCGACCGCGACAGCAGCATTGCGGAATGATCAGTAGCGCGCCTTCGGGAACGCCTCTAGCCTGTACCGGAAAGGCGCGATCAACCGGTCGACGCGGCACGAGGAGAACGACATGGCGCTGCAAAGGCTTGCCAATCCGCGGACGCACGAACAGCCCGGCTTGCCGCGCGATTTGCAGCTGGCGCTCCAGCTATGCGGCAATGCGACGGACGCGCCTCGAGGACTCGCCATGCTGGCTTCGACGCTGCAATTCGATGGGCTCTCGTATCTTGCGCTCAACGACGGCACGACGACCGACGGCGTCGCCTTCCACTTGACAACGGCGGGACCGGATTGGTCCGCAAGGTATGCCAAGCTCAACTATCACTCGATCGACCCACGGATCCTCGGCACCCAGGGCCGGCACGTTCCGATCATCTGGGGCGCGGCGCGGAACACATCGGATTGGCGCGTCCGGGCCTTTCTGGACCATGCCGGTCATTTCCGGATTCGCAGTGGTGTCGCAATCTCGCTCCGCGATGCGCGCATCGGAAGAGTGATCATTGCGTGGGATTCGGCGGCAAGCGCCGTCGATCGAGAACGGCAGTCCGCACTCGAGCATTCGTTTTCCACACTGACGCTGCTCGCGGGCTCCCTGCACGAAGCGATGCAGTCGCACTGTCTTTACGGCCGCGGGCGAATCCCGCCATCGACACTGACCGGCCGTGAGCGCGAATGCCTTGTGCTCGCCGCGCACGGCATGACGAGCGGTGACATCGGCGTCAAGCTGGGCATCACCGAGCGGACCGTGAATTTCCACTTCGGCAACATCATCGGCAAGCTCGGCGTGTTGAATCGCAGCGAAGCGATTGCCCGCGCGGTTGCGCACGACATCGTCTCGCTGTCGCATTAGTTGTTACGGGCAGGCAGTCAGTCAGGCGTTGCCCGCAAGCCATTCCCTCAATTCGGCGATCGAATGCACGGTCGCCAGTGGCGACAGCCGGGCAAGCCCTTCCGGTTCGTGCGCACCATAGGCCACCGCCAGCCCCGCCGCGCCGGCATTGCGCGCGAGCTCGAGATCGTGGGTGGTGTCGCCGATCATCAGCGTCTCCTCCGGCGCGACGGCCAGGCGCTCCATCAAGTGCAGCAGCATGTCGGGATGCGGCTTGGGCAATCCCTCGTCGGCGCAGCGCGTCGCATGGAAGCGCGTTGCCAGCCCGTTTTTCGCAAGGACTCGATTCAGCCCGGCGCGCGTCTTGCCCGTTGCGACCCCCAGCAGGTAGGCGCTGGCATCGAGCTCTTCCAGCAATTCCGCGGCGCCGGGGAAGAGCGGGATGTCGTCCTCGCGCGCGAGATAGTGATCCCGGTAATGTGCGGCCAGCTCGGAATGACGGTGCACCGGCAAGCCCGGCGCCACCGTTCTCATCGCGTCCGCCAATCCGAGCCCGATCACGAAACGTGCGGAACGCGTATCGGGGACCGGCTCGCCAAGATCGCGGCACGCGCTCTGAATCGCTTCGGCGATGATGACGGTCGAATCGGAAAGCGTGCCATCCCAATCGAAAACGATCAGCTTGAACTGGCGCTGCGCAGGATCACGCATCCGCGCTTCCTCCCGCATCGAGTTGCGCCACGAATGCCGCCAGATCCCGCGGCAGCGGCGCCTCGAAGGCTACCGGCTCGCCGCTGACGGGATGGATGAACGCGAGCTGGTGCGCGTGCAGGAACATGCGCTTCAGTCCTTCCTTGGCCAGCGTCTTGTTCCAGGCGAAGTCGCCGTATTTATCGTCGCCCGCCAATGGAAACCCGAGATGCGTGAGATGGACGCGGATCTGATGCGTGCGACCGGTCTTCAGTTCCGCCTCCAGCAGGGCGAGTGGCGGATCGCGGTCGAACCACGTCGCGCGCCGCCGAAAGACGGTCTCGGATTCCTGGCCGCCTTCGTCTTCCACCCGGACGCGCCGCTCGCCTTCCTTCGTCGCGAATTTATGCAACGCGAGCTTGACGCGCCGTCTTTCGTCGCGCCAGCGACCCCTTACCAGGACGAGATACCGTTTATCGAAGCCGCCTTCGCGCAACTGTTCGTGCAACGCGACCAGCGCGGCGCGCTTTTTCGCCACCAGCATGACGCCCGACGTATCGCGATCCAGCCGGTGCACCAGTTCCAGGAAACGAGCCTCGGGTCGCGCCGCGCGCATTTGCTCGATGAGCCCGGCGGCAATGCCGCTTCCGCCATGGACCGCCAGCCCGGCGGGCTTGTCGACGACGATGAGCGCCTCGTCCTCGAACAGGATGGGCACCCTGGGCCCCGTCCGTCGTGGAGTTGCGGCGGTTGTCCTGGCTGGCGCCGATGTTGCGACCGGCGGGACGCGCACCACGTCTCCGATCGCGAGCCGCGCATCCGGCCCCACCCGGCCCTTGTTCACGCGCACTTCGCCACTGCGGAGGATCCGGTAAATGTGGCTTTTCGGCACGCCTTTCAGAACTTTGGTCAGAAAGTTGTCGACACGCTGCCCGGCCGAGTCGTCGCCGACGGTGAGCCAGTTCACAGCATCCTTGCTTAACTCATTCATTCCGCTTATGATTGTCCCCGAACCGCGCGACGTAGCCGCACCAGGTGCACAACGGCCCGACGGGCCGAACCGCCTTGAATTCGTTACGCTTTGCGCGGTCCCGTGCGTTATGGAAATGCGCGGGAACAAGCCGGCTTCAGTCGCTCGCCGGGCAGGGTTCTTCCCTGAAGAAGTAGCGATGGTAAAGGATGAGCGCAGTCTCCGCACCCGGCAGCGGCCGGTTCGAAGCGGCGCATTGCGCGGCGCCAAAAGCGAGATTTTCTGTACCCAGCCGCCTCGACCGACGTCGCCAGCACATGGCACCGGAACGGCAGCCGGAGAGATTCCACCGCTTGTTCGCATACTGAAGATACGAATCACGACGAGAGCCATCCCTCCCCGTAGTTGACGGGGTCCGATCCAAATGCCGACCGCAAATATGCCCTCGCGCACCACTCTCGCCCGCCGGCGCCTTATCGTGCCCGCGCCACTGTCTTCGCCCGCGACCGCCGTTAGCTAGCGCCTTGCCGCCGCGGCAAGTCGCGGCGCGTCTTGCTTCGCCTCCGCCTGCCCGCGGCGCATTGCGCCAAGGGAAAGCACATGAAACGCATGCTGTTCAATGCCACCCAGGCGGAGGAGCTCCGGGTGGCGATCGTCGATGGCCAGAAGCTTGTCGACCTCGATATCGAATCCGCCGCCAAGGAACAACGCAAGAGCAACATCTACAAGGCCGTCGTCACCCGCGTCGAACCGTCGCTCGAAGCCTGCTTCGTCGACTACGGTACTGACCGTCACGGCTTCCTGCCGTTCAAGGAAATCTCCCGCGACTACTTCCGCGACCGCGATGCGGATCCCGGCAAGGCGAGGATCCAGGACCAGCTGAAGGAAGGCCAGGAGCTGATCGTCCAGGTCGACAAGGACGAGCGCGGCAACAAGGGCGCAGCCCTTACCACCTACATCTCGCTTGCTGGACGCTATCTGGTCCTCATGCCCAACAATCCGCGCGGCGGCGGCGTCTCCAGGCGCGTGGAAGGCGAAGAGCGTAACGAGCTGCGCGATGCGATCAACGGGCTCGACGTGCCGCAGGGCATGAGCGTGATCGCCCGCACGGCCGGCATCGGCCGCTCGACCGAAGAGCTGCAGTGGGATCTGAATTACCTGATGCAGCTTTGGCGCGCCGTCGAAGACGCCGCCAAGATGCAATCCGGCGCCTATCTCATCTACCAGGAATCGAGCCTGGTGATTCGCGCGATCCGCGACTACTTCCATCCCGACATCGGCGAGCTGCTGATCGATACGGAAGCGATCTTCGAGCAGGCGCAGCAGTTCATGGGCCACGTGATGCCCGCCAACGTGAACCGCGTCAAGCTCTACAAGGATGACGTGCCGCTGTTCTCGCGCTTCCAGATCGAGCACCAGATCGAGACGGCGTACGCACGCCAGGTCCCGCTGCCCTCGGGCGGCGCCATCGTGATCGACCACACCGAGGCGCTGGTCTCGGTCGACGTCAACTCGGCGCGCGCCACCAAGGGCGGCGACATCGAGACCACGGCGTTCAACACCAATTGCGAAGCCGCCGATGAGATCGCCCGGCAGCTGCGGCTGCGCGACCTTGGCGGCCTCATCGTGATCGACTTCATCGACATGGAGGGGGCCAAGAACCAGCGCGAAGTGGAAAATCGCCTGCGCGACGCGCTCAAATACGACCGCGCCCGCGTGCAGCTCGGCAAGATTTCACGCTTCGGTCTGATGGAGCTGTCGCGCCAGCGCTTGCGTCCCGCGCTCGCCGAATCCGCGTACATCCCCTGCCCGCGCTGTCATGGCATCGGCCACATCCGCGGCACCGAGTCGACCGCGTTGCACATCCTCCGGATCATCCAGGAGGAAGCGATGAAGGACAACACCGCGCAGGTCGTGGCCCAAATGCCCGTCGACGTCGCGACCTTCCTGCTCAACGAAAAGCGCAACGACGTGCTGACGATCGAACAGCGGTTCAAGGTCAACGTGCTGCTGGTGCCGAATCGCCATCTCGAAACGCCGAACTACAGCATCGAGCGGCTGCGCCACGACGACCTGAACCAGGGCGAACCGTTGCCGATGTCGTTCGACATGGTCAAGCAACCGGAGCAGATCGATCCGGCGCAACAGATGAAGGAAGAAGCGGCAGCGCCACGGCAGGAAGCGATGGTCAAGGGCATCACGCCCGCGCAACCCGCGCCATTGCCGGTGGCCAAACCTGCGCCCGAGACGCGCGTTGCCTCTACTGCGGCGAACGGAAACTGGCTGTCGCGCGTGCTCGACTGGTTCCGCGCGAAACCCGAGGCCTCGCCGACAGGCGCCGCGCCCAAGGCTCGCGAAGAACGGCCCTCCGAACGCAGCCGAGACGGACGCCGCGACCACCGCAAGGGCGACGAACGCGATCGTCCGCGCGGCGATGCACGACGTGGCGGTGAGCCGCGGCGGGACGAACCCCGCGATGCGCGCCGTGGCGGTGACCAGCGCCGCGACAATCGCGGTGAAGGACGTGCCGACGGCCAGCGCGGTCAACCGCAGCAACGCGCGGGACAGCCACAAGGCCAGGGCCGCCGCGAAGAGCGGCGCGACACCAATCGCCCGCCACAACGCGAGCCTCGTGAGCCGCGCGAACCGCGTGACCCGCAACGGGCGCGCGAGCCGCGTGAGCCACGTGAACCGCGCAACGAACCCGCACTGGTTGCCGAGGCCGTCGACACGACGGTCATTGCACCCGGTGTGCCGATGTCGCAAACCACCGTTGGAGATGGCAAGGAAGGGGGCAGCCGTCGCCGTCGGGGCCGTCGTGGCCGCGGCGGAGATCGCGCCGACCGTCATCCGACCGGAGACGAGCAATCGGGCGCGTCTATCGAGCGCGGACCCAATGTCGCCGATGTCGTCGAAATGGTCGCGGACTCGGCGTTGGTCGATGAAGGCGCATCCGCGCCGATGCGCGAATCGCGGCCGCAGAAGCCGCCGCGCGAGCCGCGTGAGCCTCGCGAACAGCGGGAAGCGCGCGAGCCTCGTGAGCCCCGCGAGTCGCGCGAGCACCGCGACGCAGCGGCTGCGGCACCAGCACCGATGGCGCAAGTGTCCGCGCCCACTGAATCGATGCACGCGGAGCCTGCTGCGAGCGAAGTGCACGTCGAGGCGGTGCCGCGTGCTGCGCCAGCTCCGGTGGCCCAACCGGTGGTACCGGACCTTCCGCCGATCGCGCTTACGTTGCCGCCCGATTCCGGCCTGATCCTGGTCGAGACAAGCCATCCGGCGCCGGTAATCTCCATGGAATCGGAAGCCCCGCGGCCCAAGCGTGTGCGACCGCCGCGCGTCGAGATTCCCAGCGAGCCGCTCGAAATCATCGAGACGCGCAAGGAATAAGGGCGGACCCGGCGCAACGCCCGCAAGGCTTCGCCGCCGGCGAGCGCCGATTGGAGTTTTTGGACCCCGCACGGCTTCGCCGCCGGGCGGGCGCCGGCTTTCTTTAGCGGGCCAACGCGCGTTGCAGTCGCGCGACCAGCGTGTTGCTGACGACTTCGGAGAGATCGAGCACGCGCTGGAACCCGTCGGGTCCGCCGTAGTACGGATCGGGCATTTCGCGGGTACCGACATGCGGCGCCAGGTCCAGGTAAAGACCGAGGTGTCCCTGGTAGTCGCGGGGGCGCATTTCGGTCAGGACGCGAAGATTGGCCTGGTCCATCGCCAGGATCCAGTGGAAACGCGCGAAATCCTCGGGCTCCACCTGGCGCGCGCGCCGCGCGGCGATGTCGTAGCCACGCGCCTTGGCGGCGGCGATGGCGCGCCGATCGGGTGGCTCGCCCGCGTGATAGCCATGGGTCCCGGCGGAATCGATGTGCAGCCGGTCGAGCAGGCCTGCGCGCGTCGCAGCTGCCCGGAACACACCTTCGGCGGTCGGCGACCTGCAGATATTGCCCATGCAGACAAACAGCACGCCCGTCGGGCTGGTATCGCCTTCGTCCATCCGCGGACTATTGCATGAACCAGCCGTGGCTGACCACCAGCGACTGGCCGGTGAGCGCGTTGCTCGGGAATCCCGCAAACAGCAGCGCCACTTCGGCCACATCCTCGAACGTGGTGAATTCGCCGTCGACGGTGTCCTTGAGCATGATCTTCTTGATCACGTCGTCTTCGGAAATGCCGAACTGCTTGGCCTGTTCCGGGATCTGCTTCTCGACGAGCGGCGTACGGACAAAGCCGGGGCAGATGACGTTGGCGCGAACCTTGTGTTTCGCGCCTTCCTTGGCAATCACCTTGGCAAGGCCGATGAGGCCGTGCTTCGCCGCGACATAAGGCGCCTTGAGCTGCGACGCCTCCTTCGAATGCACCGAGCCCATGTAGATCACACTGCCACCGCGACCCGATTTGTACATGTGGGGCAGGCACGCCTTGGTCGTGAGGAATGCGCCGTCGAGATGAATGGCGAGCATCTTCTTCCATTCGGCATACGTGAATTCCTCGAGCGGGTTGACGATCTGGATGCCGGCATTGCTCACGAGAATGTCGACGTTGCCGAAGGTCGCCATGGTCTCGGCAACGCCGCTGTTGACGTCGTCCTCGCTGGTGACGTCCATGGCGATGCCGATCGCGTGCCCACCGCCGCCATTGATCTCACCAGCCACCGCGTTGGCCGCGTCATGGTTGAGGTCGGCGATCACGACACCGGCGCCTTCCTGCGCATAGCGCAGCGCGATGGCCCTGCCGAGTCCGCTCGCCGCACCCGTGACGATCGCTACCTTGTCCTTCAGCTTCATCGTGCGTACTCCTGTGGTTTGTTGAAAGCGGACGCCCCGATCTTCGCGAGATCAAGCGGCGAGGTCGAAAGTCTGCAGGCCATGGCGCATCGAGCACGCATGCGGCCATTGCGGACTCGCCGTGGTCCGCCGGACGGCGTCGCGACCGCTTTCCCACAGCGTGCGCACGGTCGCCCGCGAGAAGTCGTAGTCCTTCGACTGCGATGAATGCGTGTAACGGCGATTGATGAGCTGCACCACCGCCACCTTGCGCCCGCGCGCGGCTTCGGCGAGCAGCTTGACGTCCGCATCGTTCTTGAACGAAGCCGGCAAGCGCTCGAGTACCCGATTCAGCGCCTGGCCGAGCGCTTCGAGCTCCTTCGCGCGGTTGGTGTTGAAGCGCGTCTTGCTCGAATACTGGATATCCTTCTGCCGTTCCAGCACCTCGTCGAGATTGGTCGGCATGGCGCCGCGTGCGCTGAACAGGTCGACCTGCAGGATCAATGCTTCGCGCAGCGTCGTGTCGTCAAGCACGTACGACAGCGGGGAATTGGAAACGAGACCGCCGTCCCAGTAGTAGTCCTTGCCAATTTTCACCGGCGGAAATCCGGGCGGCAGCGCGCCGCTCGCCATCACGTGCTCGACGGCGATCGTCGTGTCGGGCACGAAGTTGTCGAAGTAGACCGAGTTGCCGGACATCACCTGCACGGCGCCCACGGAAAAGCGCATATCGCGCTCGTTGATGAGATCGAAGTCGACCAGCTCTTTCAGCGTCTCACGAAGCGGCGCCGTGTCGTACACCGACAGCGCCGCAACGGTGCCAGGGGGCGCGAAGATCGCGGGCGGAATGCGCGGCTCGAAAAATCCGGGAACGCCGAACGTCGCGCTCGCCGAGGCCGAAGCCAGATTGAATGCACGGCGAAACGGATCGAGTGCGGCGGGCGCGATGAGCGGATTGGCAGACGAAACACGGTCCCAGAATTCGCGCAGGCGCTCGACGCGCCGCTCCGGCGGATTGCCCGCGATGAGCGCGGCATTGATCGCGCCGATCGAAACGCCGGTCACCCAGTCCGGCGCGAATCCGGACTCCCACAGCGCCTCGTACACACCCGCCTGATAGGCGCCGAGCGAACCGCCGCCCTGGAGCACCAGCAGCGTGTGATCGGTGCGGTCGCGATACGACGACGCGCTAGCGGCGGGAAGGCGCTTGACCATGGCAACCAGAACTATTAGGGCTCAACCGGCAGAGCGACGCCAAACAATTGCTGCTTCAGCTCATGAAGCCGATCGCGCAGCTCGGCAGCGCGCTCGAACTCGAGATTCCTCGCGGCATCCATCATCTGCTTCTCGAGCTGCTTCAATTCGCGCTCGAGGTCCTTCCCGGGCATCGCTTCGTACTTGGCCCGGGCCTGCGCCGCGCGCTGCTCCTTCTTCGCCTCATCCGGGTCGTACACGCCTTCGATGATGTCCTTGATGCGCTTTTGCACGCCGATCGGCGTGATGCCCATCTTCTCGTTCCACGCGAGTTGCCGGTTGCGCCGGCGCTCCGTCTCGCCGATCGCCCCCGTCATCGAGTCGGTCATCCGGTCGGCGTACAGAATTGCCATGCCGTTGATGTGGCGCGATGCGCGGCCGATGGTCTGGATCAGCGATCGCTCCGAACGCAGGAAGCCTTCCTTGTCGGCGTCGAGAATCGCGACCAGCGACACTTCCGGAATGTCGAGACCTTCGCGCAGCAGGTTGATGCCGACGAGCACATCGAATTCGCCCAGCCGTAGATCGCGGATGATCTCCACGCGCTCGACGGTGTCGATGTCGGAATGCAGGTAGCGCACCTTGACGCCATTCTCGGCGAGATAATCGGTCAGGTCTTCGGCCATCCGCTTGGTCAGCGTCGTGACCAGCACACGCTCGTTGAGCTCGACGCGCATCCGGATTTCGGACAGCAGATCGTCGACCTGCGTCGCGGCCGGGCGCACCAGCAGCGTCGGGTCGACGAGGCCGGTCGGCCGCACCAGCTGCTCGACGACCTGTCCCGCGTGCGTCCTCTCGTATTCCGCCGGCGTCGCCGAGACGAAGATCGTCTGCGGCAGCAGCCGCTCGAATTCGTCGAAGCGCAACGGGCGGTTGTCCAGCGCCGACGGCAGCCGGAAGCCGTAATTGACGAGATTTTCCTTGCGCGCGCGATCGCCCTTGTACATGCCGCCGACCTGCGGGATGGTCACGTGCGATTCGTCGACGAACATCAGCGCATTGTTCGGCATGTAGTCGATGAGCGTGGGCGGCGGCTCGCCGGCATTGCGCCCCGACAGGAAACGCGAGTAGTTCTCGATGCCCTTGCAGTAGCCGATCTCGGTCATCATCTCGAGGTCGAACCGTGTGCGCTGCTCGATGCGCTGCGCCTCGATCAGCTTCATCTGGCTGGCGAAGAATTCCTTTTGCCCGTGCAGCTCGATCTTGATCTGGTCGATCGCCGACAGCACTTTCCGGCGCCCGGTCACATAGTGCGACGACGGGAACACCGTGAAGCGCGCGAGCTTCTGCTTCAGGTGGCCCGTCAGCGGATCGAAGATCTGCAGCATCTCGACTTCGTCGTCGAACAGCGAGACACGGATCGCGTTCTCGGCGTTCTCCGCCGGAAAGATGTCGAGCACATCGCCGCGCACGCGGAACACGCCACGCTTGAACTCGAGGTCGTTGCGCGTGTACTGCATCTCGGTCAGCCGCTTGATCGCGTCGCGCTGCGAAATGCGGTCGCCCTGCTTCAGATGCAGGATCATGCTGTGGTACTCGGACGGATCGCCGATACCATAGATGGCGGACACCGTGGCCACGATGACGCAATCCGGACGCTCGAGGATCGCCTTCGTCGCGGACAGCCGCATCTGCTCGATGTGCTCGTTGATCGACGAGTCCTT
>Ga0157379_10000217_pt1 | contig 44642 bp, 55 predicted proteins | sample S25metaG_FD_121802 | JGI IMG/M metagenome (GOLD analysis project Ga0157379, IMG submission 121802) | Switchgrass rhizosphere microbial communities from Kellogg Biological Station, Michigan, USA - S2-5 metaG | ecosystem: Host-associated > Plants > Roots > Rhizosphere > Soil | place: USA... | reverse complement strand
TCGACCGTCAGCTCGATGCGGGTGTTACAGCGCAGCGCCTCACCGGCCATGGCGGCTGAGGGTAGCCCACCGGGCATCTTCGGCCGGGCCCGCCCCGTCGCGCCGCTCCCGGCCTGGCTCGCCGGCGTCCATGGTTGCCTACCGGCGCCCAGCAGCCATGACGGGCGCCCCGCTGCCCGCGCCACGAGGACCGGGGCGAGGACCGCGGGGAGGAGTTGCCCGGGGTGCGGGAACTGTCCCGCTCGAGGTCCCTCGAAGACGCCCCTCGGGCGCCGTCCGGTGTGACAGATGCGGATATGCCGGGGAGTCTGGGCGCCGCCCGGAGGGGGCGGCAGCCGGCCAGACCCACGCCGGCGTGCGCTGGCATCCCCTCCGGATAGAGCCGGAGTCCCAATTGGAGGGCCTAAAGGAGCCCCCTCTTGGAGGGGGGTTTGTCGCCTGACACTTCCCCGGCGAGTTCCCTGACAGCCAGGCGTGCCGGCCGGTGGCGACCGCGCAGTGGCCTCGGCACCTTCCTGATTCGTTTTCCGCACCCGGACGACCCGGGTGACGCGGGCTGGCACCTGGACGGCGGCTACCTGCCCCCCCATCGCATTAGCAGTGCGGTAGGACGGTGGTATCCCCCGTGCGAGGACCAGCGCGGGGGATGGTCGGCGGGACGGGGCCGGGGATGCTCCCACCGCTCTCACCGGATCCGGGTCAATCCCACTCATGGCAATGACCCGGATCCGGTGAATCGCCCCAGCGGCCGTCTATCCGCAGCGCCGGGATGGTCGACGGGACGGATCCGGGGATCGTCCTGGGAGCGTGCGCGGGGTGCGCATGCTCGATATGTGCCGTCCGAGGTTGGTGAGGGCTGGTGCCGTCCTGACAGTCCCCTGGCGGATCGGCTGACAGTCGGGCAGGAGCACCGGTTGGGCGCCTGTGGGGGATGTTCTCGGCGGCTACGAGCCCTCTGCTGTGCACGGGCCCGCACCGTCCGGGCACCCGCAGCGGTTGGAGCAAGATATGCATCCGTCCTACGGATGCGGGGTCCGCGCCGGCGGGCGCGGACGGCTGCACGGCCAGGGCGGCGCGGCGGGGCTGTTGGTGGTCCGGTGGGAGACGCGGCGCGGCCCCGGCCGGCGGGGTGCCGGACCGGGGCCGCGCGGGTCGAGCGGGGGTCAGTCGAGGAGCGGGACGTCGAGGACACGGCCATCCTCGAGGGTCACGGGCCGGGTCTGGCGCGGGCGGGCAGCACGCTCGGCCTCGGCGTCCGACTCCCGGACGATCTCGTAGGCGATACGCAGCTCGGCGGCCCGGTCCTTGTCCGTCCGGTTGTTCTTGGTCATGAGGATCCTCCTGGTGTGATGGTCCGGCCGGCCAGGTCATGCACGCGCCGCGCGGTGCGCAGGTCCAGGCCGGTGACCGTGACCCCGTCGGTGCTGTCCGCGCCGGTCCACGACGCGGCGGCCAGTCCCGCGGCGGTGAGCCGGCCGAGCAGCGCGGTCCACGACGCGTCCGGTGAGGCGACGGACAGCACGCGGGTCGACCCGGCGTATCCCAGGTAGGTGCGGCTGATCGCCACCGTGTGGGCCTGGGGCCGGGTCAGACCGCTGATCGCGATGTCCATGGTGTCCCCCGATCCACGTTTGCATGTCAAAACGGGATGCTAACCGGGTTGAGGTTTGCGTGTCAATATGGGATGTCATTAGGGTGACCGGTATGCCGCGCCCCATCTGGACCCCGTCGACGCCCGCGCACCACGAGCTGATGGCCGCGCTGACGCGGGCCGCGGCCGCCGCGGACGCGGCGGAGGAGGCGATGTGGGAGGCGGCGCGCGCCGCCCGGGCCGGGGGTGTCCCGGTCGACCTGGTGGCCGCGCTGACCCGGCGCGGTCGCAGCACCGTCTACCGCCACCTGCCCGCCGAGACGGGCCTGGACGACGACGGCTGAGATCTGCTCACAAGCACACCGCCGGCAAGGCGCCGATGATCTCCGCCGGGCTGCTGATCATGGAAGGCACATATCAAGGTCCTGCCCACGGGCAGGACCTTGCAGGGCTACCGGTCATCGAACGCATGTTCTCATGGGCATCGCCACGGGGGCAGCAGCGACAGATCCCCTACGGTGTCGACCATGTGGCAGCGCAGGCGTGACACGGCGCCCGACGATCCCCGCGCTCGGCTGATCGCCCGCTACGGCCCTGGCCGTGACGACGACGTCGCTGACCGGGTCACGAACGCCGCCCTGACGCCCTGGCTCGCCCCCCGCGCCGACCGTGGGCGACGTCATGGCCGTCATCGCCGACGTCCTCGTCCACGCCAGACAGGTCGCCGCCCGGCTCGGTGTGTCCCGCCAGACGCTGCGGGACACCGGCATCCCCGACGTGGTGCTGGCCAGCTGGTACCGGGCCCTGTGACCGTCGGGCCCCGACCCGCGGCTAGCGACGTAGGGATGTGGGTCGGGCTCGCTCGGCGAGTAGGGCGAGGTCGAGCAGGAGCGCATCCGCGGCGGCGGCGCGGGTGGGGTGGGTGGTCTGCATCCGTCCGGCCCGCCAGGCCTGCACGAGGCCGCCGCTGACGGTGTGGGCCTGCCAGCCCCGGGTGTGCGGGGCGCGGCTCACGGCGCCCAGGGCGGTCCCGTGCAGACTGACCGCCGCCCGCCCCGCGCCGTCCGGGATCACCACCGGCGGCTCGCCGCCGTCGGTGGTGCGCAGCATGTGCACGGCGCGGACCGCCGCGGACAGTTCCGCGGACAGCTCGCGGTCGATCCCGGTGTCGACGTTGCGGACCACCACCGGCCGCGCGGCGGGTGCGCGCCGCCGCCGGGGGCGATCGTCACGTGACGGTGATGTGTGCCCGAGGTCGGCTCCCGCCGGGGCGGGGGCGACCAGGCCCTCCCCCGGCTCCGCCGTGGCCACCGTCTCCTCCTGCGCCGGCGTCGGTGGTGCGGTCGTCACGTCCTCGGACCGGGCGCCGGTGGGCGCTGGCACCAGGCGCAGCCCCGGACTGTCCGCCACGGGGGTGGGACTGGTGCGGGCGAGCAGGTCCCGGGTGCCGGCGCGGATGGCGCCGGGGAGGTCTGCGGGGATGGTCTCGCCGGCGTCGAGCCGGCCCGCCAGCTCGCGGATGTCGCGGATCAGGTCGGCGACGGACGGCGGATCCACCACCGGCGCCGGCGTCGCGTGGGCAGAGGCCTGACGCTGCCGATAGGCACGCTGCTGACAGGCCCGGCTCGCGTAGACCGGTGCCCGCCCACCACCGGCCGGGGCGGCGGGCAGCCGGCGGCCGCAGCCACAGCCACACGCGGCCGCCGGCGCAGCGTCCGGATCGATCGTCACGTGATGACCGGTCATGGTGGAGAGGCTACCGCTTCGAGTCGGGGTTGGCCTCGTCGTCGTCCGGAGTCAGACCGGCGACACATCCCTGAAAAGATCTTGGTGTGCGGCGGTAACTCCACGCGGTTGCCGGCCCTAAAAGGAGGGGGTTCCTCCCGAAAGATCCTTGATCGTTAATGCGTGACTACTGAAGATGTCGTCGTGAGGAGTATTCAGGTGGCGGACTCCCGGGGATCGTCCGTGTCTTGGGGTGAGACGGTCCGAGCCGCCTTGGAGCGTGCGGCCAAGGCGGATCCGCCTCTGGGGCGTGCTGAGTGGCGGGTGTTCGCGGCGGTGCTACATGAGACGGCGGCGGGATCGCAATGTGCGTGCATGGTGTCCGTGGCGACGATCCAGGAGTGTTCCGGAATCGCCAGTGATCGGCTGGTGCGCGGCGCGTTGGTGAGTCTGCGTGATCGCGAACTGATCATCTACGAGGCTCGGAGAGGCAGGCCCCGCGTGGGGGAGCAAGGGCGCTGCCGTGTCGGAATTCCGTACGCGCCTGAGGGGCAGCACGAAATTCGGCATGCTGCCATGCCGGATAGTCGGTGAAATTCGGCAGGGCGACATGCCGAAAATATTAGTCCTACTATCATGGCCGCATGTCGACCTGCCGGGCACTTTTTCGGATTCGCATAATTTTCACAGGGGTACCCGTGAGATCCGGCGTCCCCCTAGCATTGCCACGATTCTTATTCCCTCTGGAATAGCGGGGTGCAAGCGTGGCCGATACCGGTTGCTTCAAACGTCTCGGTGGGGTATTTCTTCTGGCGCTGGCCATGGTCGGGCTGGGGTTCGTCACGTCCGTGGCGCCTGCCTCCGCCGAACCTGCAGCGCCTGCAGCATCCGCGAGGGCGGCCGCCCCTGCGGACGGAAAGATCATCCAGTACTACAACGGTAAGGTCCTGCCGTGGAACAAGGACACCTGGAACGGCGCCAAGATGTGTGTCGTCACCTCTCCGACCGAGGTTCACTGCTTCGACTCCAAGCAGGAGTCGGATGCCTTCGGAGCCAGTACGGACGGCGGGGTAACCACGCAGGGCTATAACTGCTCCCCGGGTGAGTACAGCTACATCGTCGATGCTCCGAACTACTCTGGGCACGGCCTGGGGTTCCGGGACTGGGGTTACTGGCAGAATCTCTCCCAGTGGGTCCCTGTTCCCTGGACGGTCAGGTCCTGGGACAACATTCACATGAGCTGCAAGGGCTATATTCGGAACGGCAGCGGACCCTGCCATTACATCGCGCCGTACACCGGCCAGCCGAACATCAGCGAGCCGGCGACGCAGATATTCCTGCAGAACCCGTCGAATCCGCCGGCTCCGGGCTGCTGAGGTCTGCACCTGATTTCTGCGGCGTAGAGCCAGGGGCCGGTCGTGCGCGTTCACGTCTCGTGCGCGGGCGCTGCGGCCGGCCCTGGCGGGTCAGCGGGTGCTGCCCACGGCGCTGACCTGCCGGTGGACGGTGAACTGGGTGTAGTCGCCGACGGTGGGGCGTGCCGGCAGTCTCAGGCCGGGGGGAGGGGCCGGGAGATAGACGATCTCGACGGTGAGCGGTGTCCCGTCGTCGGACAGCAGCAGGTAGCCGTAGGCCGTGGTGAGGCTTTCCGGTCCGGAGATCTTGACCCCGATGGCATGCGCGACGCGACCCGCCCGGTCTGTGACCGGTCCTACGTCGTAGACGCCGGCGGTCTCGGCGAGGACCTCGAACAGAGCTGCGTTTTGAGGCGCGTCGGTGTCTCCAGCTCGGAGCTGGTCCACGACGGCGCTGGCAATGTCGGTGTCGGTAGGGCTGATGTTCTGGGCGCGGATCGGTGCCGTGAGGACGGCCCGCAGTTGGTCTGGATTGGTCGGAAGCGGCTCGTCACCGGCCGCGGCGGGCAGGTCGGTCGTCGGCTGGTTCGGAAAATGGGCGGGCTGTGGGCCGCCGACGTCCTGCCCGGCGCGGTCGATCTGCTGGACAGACCTGGTGATGTGCCGCGATCCGTCCGGCCGGCGCCATTCGGCCACCAGATAGGTACTGGCGGTCGTGGTGGACTTCCGCTTCGCGACGGTGACGTCCAGGCCGTAGGTCTGCCGCAGGGTGTATCGCACCGGCCCGGTGCCCTGCACGACGGCGTTCCGCTGGCGGCCCGCGGCGGACCGCAGGAAGCCGAGCGCCGCGGCATGGTCACCGGCGACGGTGGTCGTCAGGGGCTCAGGAAGCAGCGGCGCCGCCTCGGCGGTGTCGCTCCCACCGATCACGCTCATGACGGTGAGCAGTAGTGCCACCAGCATCACCGCAGCCGCGGACGCGATCAGCATCCGCGGCCGGCGCCGACGAGGCGATGAGGCCGCACGCAGGGTCTGCAGCACCTGCACCGCACGCTGCTGTTCTGCCCGGGTCGCCGGCCGCGGTGGGGCCGGATCGGTGCCGGCCAAAAGCAGCCGGACGGCCCGCAGATCGTCCTCGATGGCGATACCGTCGCCGTCCGGATCGGACACTGTCATCGGAACCTTCCCAGGGCATTGGATGTCGGGGGGATCCGCGCCGGACGAGACTCCTCGACGAGCGCCTGCAACCGGCGGCGCGCCCGGTGCAGCCGAACCTTCGCCGCGGACTGGGACACCGACAGTGCGGTCGCGAGTCCCGCCGCGTCCAAGCCCTCCCACACCGTGAGCAGGAGCACCTCACGGTCGTCGTCGGAGAGCCGTTCCAGAACACGCACGGCCTGGTCCCGGCGGACGGCCTCGTCGGCCACAGAGTCCCCCGCACCAGTCGTCTCCGCGACCGCCGTCGAGTCCGTCGTCGCCAGACGAGCGGTCAGCCGGGCGGTACGGACCTGCGACCGGCGGCGGTTACGGACCGCGTTACCCGCGATCGCATACAACCAGGGCAGCACCTCACCAGCCTCGGACGGCCGTTTCTCCCACGACCGCCACACCACCAGGAAGGTCTCCGACACCACATCCCACGCGGCATCGTCCTCACCCAGCCGACGCCGCGCGAACCGCAGCACCGCCAGATGATGCTGCTGGAAAACTGCCTCGAACGACTTCGCGGCGGAACCCGGGGACACGAGAGATCCTTCCTCAGACGTCCCCCCTACAGGTCCGGCCCATCCCCAGGGTTACAGCTACTCCCACCCCGCCCCCCACCAACTGGCGGTCAGGAGCGCCGGAAGGCCTCACGCTGCTCGGCGACGACACCGTCACCCGCCTCGGCGCCGAGGCCCGGACCGTGAGCACCACCGCCGAGATCCGCGACGTCAGCGTCGCCACCGACATCGCCCTCCAGCACCGCGTCCGCATCGAGGCCGTCCAGGCCGGCCTCATCGGCATCGCCGCCCGCCTGGGCGTGTCCCGGAGAACGCTGCGGGACACGGGCATCGCCGACGCGGTGCTGGGCAGCTGGTACCGCGCCGTCTGACCCCACTCCCCCCTGTAGGGATCGGCCGAGAATGAGCAGCCAGACCTGGGAGTTCGCCTCTATCTGAGCACCGTTCCGAGGGACGCGGCCGGCATACCTGAGCAGCGGTTCGCTGGCCGCGGAGGTGCCCAGCGGGCTGCCAGCGAGGCGATTGCCCTGGTCAGCGCGCTGCTCAAGTAGACCTGACCACCGCTGCTCATGCAGTGCTCATCTTCGGTGGCCGCTGCTCATCTACGCCTGGCCTCTACAACCCTGCCGGCCCGCTCACCCGCCCGCCCACCGGGGGGCCCACCGGACCCCCTGCCAACACAGGGGGGTGGGCCCGCTGATGCTGGTGCAGGTCAGCGGTCTGCTGGGCACCCCCCGGGCGCTCCGCGACATAACAACAGGGACGGATGTCCCTCACCATCACCGATCCCGGGGAGATGGCCGCTGGGACGATTCACCGGATCCGGGTCATTGCCATGAGTGGGATTGACCCGGATCCGGTGAGAGCGGTGGGAGCATCCCCGGCTCCGTCCCGCCGGCCATCCCCCTGGGTGGTCTCCCCCGGACGCTGACGCCCGATAATCCCCTCCTCCCGCCTACCAGAACGGGACCTCGGATTCGCGTCGGGGCGAAGAGAGGACCTGGGGTGGCGCCGTGGGAAGAGCTCGCACGGCGCCACCGCATGATCTACATCTGGTGCAGGAGAGACGAGGCCGTCACCGTGATCACAATGATGATCCAGACGACCACTCGAATCAGCCGCTCCTGCTCCTCCGTCAGACCATCGGCCAGCCGCACGCAGTACCGCATCGTGGTTCCTCTCCGGCGGGGTTGTTGAGGGGCCCCCGACCCGACCCGGCTGGAGACGCGATCCAGCTGCGACGGGCCGAGGGCCCCTCAACGCTCCGACGAGCCTCCTCAACGCTCCAAAGCGCCGACCCGCCCCCGTGCGGGGTCGGCACCGCCCTCTCGGGGCGCGTTGAGGAGGCTCGCCAAGAGGCGACCACGTTGTAGACACTGCATTTGGCTGTCCTAGTCGACGATCAGACGCCGCGAGCGGTTCCAGGGGTTGTCTCGTCTTGGCCGCCGCCCATCGGCCTGACGCCACCGGCCATATTTTCCGCTTGCGGATTTGCAGGCAGTGACGCTTGCCGCTGTGCTGGCTGGACCGCCAGACTCCTCGCCAGACGATCTGGGTGCGGAGGAGACGGCGTGACGACGGTGGTAGCGGTCTATAGCGAGAAGGGCGGCGTCGGGAAGACGGCGTTGTCGTCCGGCCTGGTGGCGGCTGCGGCTGCCCGGGGGATGCGGGTCCTGGCCGTCGACTTGGACCCACGGCACACGCTGACCGACGAGCTCGGTGTCGACAGCCCCCAGTTCAGCGTCAACGACCTGCTGTTCGTCGACCCGAGCGACGCGGATCCGGCCGACGCGGCCGAGCTGGTCCAGGATGCCCTCTCCCCCGCAGGCGAGGCCTGGCCGGATCTGGTGCGTGTCCTGGCGGCCGAGCGGGCCCTGTCGCACCGGGAGGTCGACGCGACGATCGGCCTCGAGCACCGGCTCGCGCGGGCCGTGCGGGGCGTCGACGACGTGGACCTGGTCGTCATCGACGTGCCGCCGCGCGCCGGCGGTCGTCTCGCCGGCGCGGCGCTCGTCACCGCGACGGTGGTGGTGATCCCCGCGACGCTGACCCTCGACGGCTTCATCGGCGCCGGCGAGGCGATGACGACTGTCCGGCACATCCAACGCGGCCCGAACCCGAGCTTGCGGGTCGCTGGGATCGTCCGGAGCATCACCCCGCGGCCTGTCCGGCAGATTCACCGGGAGCTCGACCGGCAGCTCGCCGAGACCTACCCCGACCTCCTGCTCGATGCACGGATCCCGCACTACGCGGTACGGGAGGAGGCCCGTACTGCCTCGGTGCCCATCACGGGCGCCCCAGGTCGGGAGGCCCGCACCCTGGCAGCGGCGTACGGATCGGTGCTCGATGTCCTGGTGAAGGAGAGCTGAGATGCCCCCCCGAGGTCTCATCCAGCAGGGACAGAAGCGGCTCCAGAAGGCGGGCGACGCCTACACCGATCCGGCCGTCATACCCGCAGCTCCTACGCCTGTCCCCCACCCGGCAGCACCCATTGACGACAGCGAAGACGCCAGCAAATCCGCTGGCGAAAAAGACAGCATAGAGACCAGCGATAAGGCCATCAAGTCAGCTCGCTCTGTAGCCAGCAAAACCGCTGGCAGTAGCGCCAGCTCTAGGCCAGCCCTACCGCCAGCAGAGATGCCAGCGGCTCGGCCAGCGCGCCGACGTGGCCGGCCTCGTGGCCCTCAGCGCGTCGCCCTCTCCGTCCGCATCCGCGCGGAGCTCGACGCCCGGCTCACCTCCGCCGTGGAGACTGCGGAGATGGGGCCGCAGGAGATCGTGGAGGAGGCGCTGGCCGTGTGGCTGGACCGCCACGAACGGCGCCAGCGGGCACGCTGACAATACCGCCAGCATTTCCGCTGGCTGAAATACTGCGCTGCGCTCCCGGGCGACGGCGGCGCCTCAGCCCGGCTCGGCCTCGCCGGCGGACTGGCCAGATCCCGAACGGCAGGAGGCCGCGGCGTGGGCGGGGGGACAGAGCGGGACTACTCGGGACCGCGGAGGCGGTGGGCGCGTCCCTGTTCGGCGACCGTGTCCTCGTGACGTCAGGCGGCCCGCGGCGGGACCAGCACGACGCCGTCATGTGCGCGCACCGGCAGCTCATCGTCGAGCGCGTCGAGCAGACGTACCGCGTACGCCTCTGTCATGTCGCCCCGGATCTCGGCCGGTGTCATCCAGCGGAATGCGGTGGTCTCGTCGCTTGTCTGGAGGGCGCCCCCGATGACCCGGCACCGGAAGACGAGCGCGACGACGCCGGCCGTCATGTTCTTGTAGACGCCAGTGAGCCGATCAATCCCGACGGCGAGCCCTGTTTCCTCGGCAACCTCACGGCACAGGCCGTCCTCGATCGTCTCGCCCAGCTCCAGCACGCCGCCGGGCGGTTCCCAGTGCCCGTTATCCCTGCGCCGCACGGCCAGCGCACGGCCGTCGGGATCGATGATGGCGGCTGCCACGCTGACCGAGTGGCGGGGTGCGGCGGCGTTCAGTGGAGCCTCCCTGGGTAACGTTCCTACTCGTCAGGACGAGTGTAGGGAGTGGTCCGATGAGCGCCAGCCGAGTGGATCCCACCAGCGATCAGCCTCTGTTCCGGCAGATCGCCTCCGTGCTGCGGGAGAGGATCATGTCCGGCGAGCTCGAGCCGGGAGCCCAGCTGCCATCTGAGACTGATCTGCGTGCGCAGTTCTCGACATCACGCCCCACCGTCCGCCAGGCCGTCGCCCTGCTGACGACCGAGGGGTTGGTTCAGAGCGAGCACGGCCGCGGCACCTTCGTACGCCGCCGGCCGCCGGTCCGCCGCCTGAGCGCCGACCGGCTATCTCGCAGCCGCCGCGCCAGCGGCCAAGCTGCGTTCCTCGCGGATGCCGCGGCAGCGGGAGCGCGTCCCGACGTGGACATGATCGAGGTGAGCCAGAGCGCCGCCGACGACCAAGTGGCGGAGTGGCTCGAGCTCGAGGCGGACGCCCCCGTACTGGTGCGGAGCCGCCGGTATCTTGCGGACGGCCAGCCCATGCAGGTGGCGACGTCCTATCTCCCAGGGGATCTGGCGGAAACGATTCCGGCGCTCGCTGCCAAGAACCCAGGGCCTGGCGGCATCTACGCCCGGATCGAGGATGCTGGGCACGTCTTCGAGCCCTTCCGTGAGTTGATCACCGTCAGGATGCCGACCGAGCCTGAGCGGCGGACACTTGGCATGCCCCCTGCAACGCCGGTTCTCGACATCCTCCGCACGGCCCGCGACAACAATGGACGGGTGCTGGAGGTCTGCCACGCCGTCCTGCGCGGCGACCGGTATGCGGTCGAGGTCGCGCTGCCCGCCGACTGATCTGGCGGCCACTCCGTGGGCTGACCTGCGGATAGTTCACATCTGTTACGACTCGTCTTGACGAGTTTCCTGACAGGTATTGCCCTACGCACCCCCGGCACTCCAAACTCGTCCTGTCGTCAGGACGAGTTCTGACGGTGGGGTCCGGCCGGTGCTCGCAACACCGGCCGGACCGGTCCAACCCCCGCTGTGACCGGAGGCCAGACCCATGGGCAATCGTGCCCCAACATCCCCTGTCCCGTACGTCGAGGACTGGCGCCACAGGGCGCCGTGCCGTGACGAGGACCCCGAGATCTTCTTCGGCGAGGCCGGCCCCGCCTCGACAGCGGCCGCGCGTGCAGTGTGCGCGTCCTGCCCGGTGCGCCGTCCGTGCCTGACGGAAGGCATCCGCGAGCCCCACGGGGTGCGCGCGGGCCTGACCGAGGCCGAGCGGGACCCGTTCGGCCGGGCCTACGCCGTGTACCGGGAGCTGGTCGCCGCCGCCCACGACGCCCTGGCCCAGGTCGCTGCCGGCGATCCGGGTCTGCGCGAGGCGCTGGCCGCTGTGGAGGCCGAGGCCGACGCGGTCGGCTCGCTGGCCCTGACGGTGGCCGCCGGCGGCGCCGACGAGGCCGAGCTGCGTGACCTGGCCGCGCAGGCTCTGGACGCCCGGCAGGCCACCGCGGCCGCGCTGGGCGAGCTGTACCTGCGTCCGCTGGACGGCATGGATCGGGCGGTGACCCGGCTGATGGCCGCGGCCGCGCGGGCCGCTGCCGTGCACACCACCCTCGCCGTCGCTCCCGCTGCCGTGTCCGTGCCGGTGTTCGGGGCGGTGGCGTGATGAGCGTGATGATCGAGCTGTTGTCCGGGTTGACGGGTGCGGCCGCCGTGGTGCCGGTGGTGTGGCGGGTGGCCCGCCGCCGTCCGGTGCCGCCGGTGGTCGGCGACCACTACATGATCGTGCCCGCGCCGTCGCCCGTGGTGGAGGCTGCGGCCCGGCCCGTCGCCGATCCGCGGATCGGCGGCATCGGAGGGGGGAAGTCGACCCTGCCGGCGCCTGTGGCTGGTCCGGTGGTGACCGCGTCGCGTCTCGCGCCGACGCCCCTGTCCGAGCCGGCACCGGCGCCCGCTGTGGCCGCGCGGGTCGACGTCGACGAGCCGACGGTGCCCGTTGCCGAGCGGGTGGTCCCGTCCGAGGCGGTGGCGTCGACGGTGACGCCGGGCCTGCGGGACGGGGACCTGGTCGAGCCGGCGCTGGCGATCGTCGCCGCCGCCGACTCGCAGAGGGCGGCGATCGCCGGGCTGCGGGCGCTGGGCGCCGAGCACGGCCTGGCGATGGACTACCTCAACGCGTGGCTGATCGAGAAGGTGCTGCGGGAGAAGCTGGCCAGCCGCGCCGCAGGTGGGGCGGTGACGTCATGACCGCCACGGCCACGGTGGAGTTGGAGACCCGCCTCGAGGTCACCTCGGCGCCGGTGGATGCCTGGGGGCTGCTGGTTGTCCTCGCTGGCGAGGTCGGCTTGGCCCACGGCACCCCGCCGCTGGCCGCGCCGGGCGGCCACGAGATCCGCGACATGGAGCTGTCCGGCCGCACGTGGACGGGCGGCACCGCCCGTCTCGTTGTCACCCCCGTCGTCACCCTCTTCGGGGAGGAGGCGGTGTCCGTGCTGCTGACCAGCAGCGGCACGGACGAGGCCGCCGAGGCGCATCTGCACGACCGGCTGGTTGAGCGGGCCGGCGACTGGCTGCACGAGCGTGACCTGCGCTGGCGGTATCGGCAGGAGTGGTGCGCGCCGGGGGCCTGGCATTGCGGCTGGGCGCTGTCGACCGGCCACCAGCCCCACCCGACGGTGGTCCAGCCGGTACCGGTGCGGCCGGTGGCGCGATGGCGGCGCTGGCTGGCGGTGGCGGTCGACTGGCCGGCGAGTCTGGCCGGCTACGCGCTGGGCGGGGCGGCCTGGGTCGGGCTGCTGCTGCACCTGCTCGGCTCCCGGGCGGGTCTGCACCCGGGGCGGCTGGCGGATCTGCTGTGGCGGGCCGGTGTGCCGGGGCACGCGTTGGCGCTGCTCGCCGGCGCGTTCCTGGCACACCGGGTCGCGGCCGTCGCGGTGGACGTGCTGGACCCGGACGGTGTGACGCCCCCCTGGTGGGTCCACGCCTGGCACCACGCCCAGGACTGCGCGACGACGGTGCTGCTCGCCGGCGCGGTCATCGCCCTCGGTGGGGGGTGGCTGGCATGAGCTGGGCCGACGAGCGCAGGGAGAACCAGCGCGCCGCGGCGGACATCCGCCGGGATGACGAGGACGCGGCCGTCGATCGGCAGATCAGGCTACGAGCGGCGGCCGTCGACGAGCAGATCAAGCTGGGCGCGGCCCAGGAGGCGACCCGCAAGGACCGGAAGGCCGACGCGAAGAAGGCCCGGGACGACGCCGCCGCCTGGGCGGGCGAGCACATGGTCGAGGTCCTCGTCTACGGCCTGGCGGTCGTCTGCGCGGCGATGGCGGTGCCCGCGATGGCCGGCTACGGCCTGGACCTGTACGGCCCGCCGGGGCTGCTGCTGCCGGCGATGTCGGAGCTGGGTCCGTGGGCGCTGGCGATCGCGGTCGCGGTGTCACGCCAGCGGCATCCCGACCGCAACGTGCGGTGGCTGATCGCCGGGATCTGGCTGTTCGCCGGCGTCGGCGGCGGGATGAACCTCGCGCACGGCTGGGACGCGCACGGGCCGCTGGGCGGCGCCGCGATGGCCGCGGTGTCGGTCGCGGGCATCATCGTGCACCAGCTCGCCGTCGCGAACCCGCCTCGGTCGCGGGCGCAGCGCCTCGCGGCCCGCACGGCCCGTGAGGCCGACCGTCGGGTCGGCCGCGCCGAGCGGATCGCGGCGCGCACCGCGGTGGTGGACCTGGCCGGGGACGGGTCGGCGCGGCTGGTGCACCGGCCCGGTCTGTACGTGCCGACCCGCCGGCACCTGGAGGCGACTACCGTGCCCGGGCTGCCGACCGACTCGGCTGGTCCGGATGGCGACTGGGACGCGGCGCTGGCCGCGCTCGACGTCGACGGCGGCCCGGTGGAGCCGGCGCTGCGCGGGGGGTCGACTACCGAGGGGTCGACTGAGTCGACCGGGTCGACTACCGAGGCCGACCAGGAGTTTTGGTCGGGCGGGTCGGGGCGGGTCGCCGTGCTCGACCCGGACGAGTCGACCGGCGAGTCGGGCGACGACGAGTCGGGCCGACCGGGCCCGACCCGGCCGATCGACCCGCAGGCACGCCGCCGGCTGCCCTACGACGAGGCACTGGACGCCGCCCGCCGGCTGGCTCGCCGGGAGGGCCGGCCGGTGAACGCGGAGGAACTGCGCCGCGCACTGCAGGTCGGTGTAATCACCGCCCGGCGGATCCGCGACGAGGTCAACGCCGAGCTGTTCGGCGGCGACGACGGCGACGCGGGGGCGCAGCGGTGAGCGGACTGCTGCTGCTCGGTCTGGTCGCCGGCGTGTCGTGGGGGCTGCTGCCGCCGCGCGGCGCGGAGCGGGTGTCCGACATCCCGGGGGAGCACGCGGCCCGACCGGTGCTGTGGGCCTATCTGGTGCGCCGCTCGGCGCCGCGGCGCTGGCGGCTGGCGGCGGTGCCCGGGGTGCTGCTCCTGCACGTCGCCGCCGGTCTGGCGCTGGCGGTCGCGATCGTCGTCCGCGCCGCCGACCTGACCGTCGAATGGGCCGCCAAAAAGGCGGACCTGTGGGTCGACCCCGATTCCTGACCGTTTCCCAACCCTGTTTCCCAACCCCCTTTTAGGAGGCGTGCTATGGCTGGTCGTATCGATTCCCTGGCCGACATCGACCTGTACGACGCCGAAGGCGTGAACAGCTGGCTGCGCGAGGCGTGCGGCATTTTCAAGGACCTCAGCAGGGAGATCGAGTTCGGCGCGGAGGCATTGCGCCACGCCCTCGGTGTCGCCGGCGGGGTCCTGGGCTGGGCCGACGTGGAGGGCCGGATGCGTGCCCGGCGGACCACCGCACCGCTGCGCCGCGTCGCGGAGGCGTCCCAGTTCTCCGCCATCCAGGTCGTGAAGGCGGGCCAGCTGTTCAAGGTCAACTACTCGGAGGGTTTCGAGCGGGCCGGCCGTAAGCCCGCGAAGACGTTCACGTTCTGATTCTGATTCTGACGGTATTCGCGGAAACATCATTCATGAGAGAGGAGATGACGGTGAGCGGAAAGGGAGGCCGGCGCTCGGGCTCGGGTGAGCTGGCTCGGCTGCCGGGGCAGGCGCTGGACGGGGCGGAGCGGGGGCTGGCCTCCGCCGCCGCGGACGTGGCCGCGGGCTGGGTGCGGTTCACCCCGCCGTGGATCGCCGCGGGCACCCTGCCGGTGCTGGCCGAGTCGTGCCATCTGCTGTGGGGCGGGTCGGGGACGGCGCCGTGGGCGGCGGCCGGGATGGCGCTGGCTACGGCGGGGCTGACCCGGCTGACCTGGCGGGTGTCCCACGCCCGCAACCTGATCGGCCGTATCCACGTGTCCCTGAACACGGCGATGTCGCTGGGCTGGGTGACGGTCGCGACGATCACCGGGTTGCACCGGCCGGTGACCGACATCTGGCTGTACGGCGCCGCCGTGGGCGCGTTCGCCTGGAACCTCCGCCACACGTTGCACGGCACCCGCGACGACGACGACCGGCTGCGGTCGTGGTGGCGGACCCGGGCGGAGAAGGCGAGCCTGGCCGGCTCGCAGATGGCCACCATCGAGGTCGGTGAGGACCGGGGCCGTGCCCGCCTGGAGCTCGCCGAAGGGCAGACCGTCCAGGACGTGATCAACCACCGTGAGGTGATCGCGGGGATGGCCGGGGTGCCCGCCTCCGGGGTGCGTATCCAGGCTGATCCCGACGACGCCTCGGTCGCCGAGGTCACGTTCGTGCGCCGCGACATGCTGCGGCAGAAGACCCTCTACGCAGGTCCCACCCACGTCGGCGGGCTGCCCACCGATCCGCACTCGATAGGCACCTACGAGGACGGCGAACGCCTCGAGATCATCCTGGCGGCCGTTGACGGCGGCGAGGACAAGGAAGACCAGAACGCCTACCACGTCGGTATCGGCGGCAAGAACGGCGCCGGCAAAAGCGGCCCCGTGCTGATCATCACGGGAGACCGGCTGTGCCGGCGTGAGTCGCTGGTCTTCGTCATCGACTGCGTGAAGAAGGAACAGACCTGGTCCAGCCTGCAGGACCTGCTCGACATCTTCGTGACCGACAAGAAGGACGCCAAGCGGCTGCTGCGGGCGATCCGCGACCGGCTCGTCCCGGTCATCTCCAGCTATCTCGGCCAGCGTGGCCTGCCGAAGTGGCGCCCTGGCTGCGGGATCCCCGCGATCCTGCTCGTCATCGAGGAGGCCCTGGCCCTCGACGACGACACCAAGGAGATCATCGTCGATCTGCTGCGGCAGGTCCGCAGCCTCGGCATCAACATGATCATTTCTGGGCAGCGGTGGACCTACGACGCCATGCCCACCTCGGCGCGCGCCGAGATCGCCCCCATGCAGTTCGGCTGCGGCTCCGGAGACGCAGCTTTCCTGCTCGGCGACCTCGCCGACGCGGGTGCCAACCCGGAGGCCTGGGCCGCCAACTATCCCGGCCGCTTCTACGCCCCCCTGCCCGGCATCCCCGCCGAGCGGCACCTGATTCCGCTGCGCTCCGACTTCGCGGACCCCCCCGTCGTCGGCCGTCTCGTGCGCCCCCACTACGTCCACACCGAGATGCCGCAGCTGTTCGCCGACGCGCTCGGCGAGGTGTGGACCAACCGGCCCGTCTGGCCCGCCCCCGACACCACCAGCACTTCCCAGCAGAAGGGATGGATCCCGATGACCGAAAGCCCGGCCCCGGCCGCCAGCGACGACGACAGCGGCCTCGACGACGCCCTGTTCGACCCGGCCGCGCTCGGCCTCGAGCGCGACGAGGACCCCGACGTTCAGCCCGGCATCGACGACGAGGTGCCGACCCTCGGAACGTTCTCGTTCGCCCCGCCGCCGCCCCGGCCCAAGGCCAGCCCGGACGAGGTCCGCCAGGCCGTCCTCGGCCTGATCCGCGCCTGGGGGCCAGGCACGGAGTTCGGCCCCACCGACATGGCCCGCGGACTGCCCCAGCATGCCGCCCGCAGCCGGTCGGTCATGAGCCGGATGCTCGTGCAGCTGCTCGACGAGGGCGTGCTCGAGGAGGGCGGACGCGCGGGCACCTACCGCCTGCCCACGGCCATGGCCGGACACGCACAGTCACCTACCCGCGGGTAGCCGTGCGCGGCGTGCGCACCGTGCGGAGCGTGCGTGCGTGCCCTCTACGCGCGGCCGCGCGCGAGGAAACCGGCGTGCGCACGGTGCGCACCGTGCGCACACCCCCCACCCGAATCTCACCCACAGTCACCAACCGAAAGGATTAATGATCATGAAAGCGCGTGTGACCGCCTCTCAGAAGCTGGGCCCGTTCCGGCTGCGACGCCGCCGCGGCGGCGCCGTCGACGCCGTGCTGCGCCTCGGTCCGATCACCTGGACCTGGCCGCTGCACAGCCCCCGTCGGCGCACCGTCGCCGAGCGCCGCGCCGACGAGGTGTGGAGGGCACAGCGGGCCGCCGGCCGGCGGCTGGTCCTGGCCCTCACCGCCGCCGGCGGTTTCCTCGCCGCCGCGATCGCCGGAGCCGCCTGGCCGTGGCTCGCTCTCACCGCCGCCGTCGCCCTGGTCGCCGGCGCCGGCTGGGCCCGGCGCCGCCACACCCTGCCCGACGAGGACGGCTGGTGGCAGCCCGCCGACCGCACCACCCCCCGCCCCTGACCCCCGCGTCCTGCCCCACCACCTCGGAGGAGACCTGACATGACCCCCACCGCCACCACCGCCCCGCAGATCCCGCTCGGCTACGACACCGCCGGGACGCTGCTGTCCGTCCCGGCCGGGCGGATCCTGCTCGCCGGCGCGTGCGGCACCGGCAAGACCGTCCTCGCCAGCCGCATCGCCCGCACCACCGGCGAGGGCGCGCTGCGCTGGGTTATCCACGAGCGCCACCGCGACCACGCCTACCCCGACGCCGACCAGCGGGCCACCAGCCGCGCCGAGGCCGCCCGGCTGCTCGACGCCGCGTTCGTGCTCACCCCTGCCGGGGCCTGACATGCCCCTGCGACGCACCCGGTCCGACCGCCAGATACCGGCGGCCGCCACAACCCCGCCGGCGCACTGCGCGGCCTGCGGCCACCCGAGCAGCCCCACCCGGCCCCTGCGGCTCGACACCGGTTCCTGGGTGCATCACCCCGGACAGCACGGGGCCGCCGGCAGCTGGCGGATGCCCTCGGAGACGACCGGCAGCTGACCGGCCCCACCACCCCCGTCCCGCACGACACGACAGGACCGAGATGACCGACACCACGAGGGGGGAGATGGCGCGGCTGACCGCCGACGTCGTCGCCACCACCCTGATCGACGGGACGCTGCACGTGCTGCTGATCCGCCGCGGCTGGCCGCCCTACACCGGCATGTGGGCGCTACCCGGCGGCCACGTCGACCCCGGCGAGGCCCCCGAGGCTGCCGCCGTCCGGGAACTCGCCGAGGAGACCGGGCTGGCCGCCGACGAACTGCGCCCGCTGGGCGTCTGGGCGGCACCGGGCCGTGACCCTCGCGCCAGGTACTGCACGTTCGCGTTCGCCGCCTGGCTGCCCGGCACCCCGACGCCGACCGCCGGCGACGACGCCGCGGCCGCCCACTGGGTCCCCGTGCCCCAGGCGCTACGCGAGGGCCTGGCGTTCGACCACGGCGAGATCCTGCGGGCCGCGCTCGTGCCCGACGCCGTCATCGACGCCCTCGACGACATCCTCACCGACGCCCTGGACACCCCGATCGACACCGACCTCGACGACGACGACCTGGACGTGGACGACGAGCGGATCGACCACGCCGGCGGCCGGCACCGCTGGCGCGTCGAGACCGACGGCCGCATCACCGGCCGCTACACCCCGCCCGCCGGCCGGCCCGTCCGCTGGCAGGCCACCGCCACCGTCACCACCTGATCCACCCTCTGGCATCCGCACACACCCCCGGCCGCACCTCATCCATCAGAGAGCACCGAGAGAGGACCCACCCATGAGCACCATCCACGTTCTGCGGGACCTGGCCCTGACCGTCGGCGGCATCGCCATCACAGCGATGGCCGTCCACGAGCTGACAGACCAGCCCGCCCGCCGCCCCGAGGCCGGCGACGGCCTGCCGGCGACCCGCCACGGCTGGCTGGTCGGCCTGGACAGCCTGTCCGCGGACCGGCCCCGCCGGCTGCGCCCGGCCACCGCCACCGAGGCCGCCGCCTCCACCGCCTCCCGCGAGGCCGGTGACGGCGGCTGGATCGCGGTCACCAGCAGCGGGCAGATCCTGCCCCTGGACGCCCCGCAGGTCCTCGCGGCCGCCGGCCGCTACTACAGCGCCACCGACCGCGTCGACGTCGTCTACGTCGACACCACGGGCCGGCCCGCCGGATCGATCCTCGCGAGCGCGCTGCTCGCCGAGGCCGACACCGTCCTCGCCGGCGACGCCGAGGCCGACTGGACCGACGACGTCAGCGCCTACGACGCGGAGGACCCGGCGGACCACGCCGACGCCAGCAGCAGCTGAGTACGCCCCCGGCGCGGCGCCCACGCCTGGACAGCTGCCGCCGCGCCGGGGCCCCTCACCCGCTCCTAGCAGAGAGACGAGGTACCGCCCATCATGACCGTCACCTGCCTGACCAGCACCCCGGACACGACGGCCCCGCCCGCCGTTGTCGTGTCCCACCGCCGCCCCGGCCCCCGGCCGGCCGCCCGATGAGCGCCCCCACCCCGCAGACGCTGCGGTTCGCCGGCGGCCTCGAGGTTGACCTCGCCGCCCGGCAGGTCCGCCTCGCCGGCACACCCGTGCCGATGACCCGGGCCGAGTACGAGCTGACCGCCTACCTCGCGGCGCGGCCGGGCCAGGTGGTCGTCCGCGCGCTCCTGGCCGAGCAGGCGTGGGGTCACGTCGAGGACCCGGACGCGGTCACCGGCCACATCCGCCGCATCCGCGCCCACCTCGCACCGCTGACCACGATCAGCACGCTGCTCGGCGTCTGCTACCGCTGGGACCTCCCGCTGGAGGCCGGCCGGTGACCGCCACAGATCGGAGCCGCATGACCCTGACTACCGTCACCACGGACCCCGCCCCCAGCCTCGACGACGACCAGGCCGCCACCGTCCTCGTCTACGCCCTGCACACCCCCGCCGGCGTCACCGTCCCCGTCGCCGCGGCCGCACTCGGCCGGCCCGCGCAGTGGGTGCACGCGCAGCTCGACGCCGTCCTCATCTCCGTCCAGACCCTCGGCCCGGACCTGCGCAGCGGCCACACCCGCTACCAGGCCGCCGGACCGATCGTGTCCGACGTCAGCCTGCTCGCCGGCGCCCTGCTCGCCCTCGCCGAGCATGACTGGGCCCAGGGCGAGTACCAAGACGACCTCGGCCGGGTCGACATCACCGGCGCGCTGCGCCTCGCGGCCGGTGTCCACCCCGAGGAGGAGATGCCCGGCGATCCGCGTGTCCTGGACGCGCTGCTCACCGCCGAGGACCGCCTTGCCTGCGAACTCGGCTACGACCCCGCCCTGGTCGACGCCGGCGACACCATCGCCGCCTGGCAGGACCACCCCGCGCGCACGCTGGACGAGGTGCGGGCGCTGCTGCTCGACGTCGCGATCGGCGCCGGCCGATGAGCGCCTTCGTCGAGGTCAACGAAACCGCCATCCTGATGGCCGGATCACATGCCGCCACCAGATGGTGGCTCCTCTACCTGGACCGGGCCGAGAAGGCCGGTCGGGTCGAAACGGTCGCTGTTGGCATCGGTGACCTGGTCCGGATCTCCTGCGCGGATGCCCCGGAGGCGGACTGGCTCGCCTCACACATGGTCAACAACGGTGTGCCCAAGTCCGCGGTCCGCGCTAACGGCCCCGTACCTCTCAAGATCCGGAAAGCGTCGGGGCGACCCCGGCGCTTCGACGATGACGGCGGAGCCGAATGAGCGCCGAGCGGGCACTGTACCGCGAACGCGCTCACCTGATCGCGTATCTGGCGGCCGGTCACGACACGCACTGGGCCGCGCCGGATCCGACCGACCCGCACGCCGCCTACCCGGTGCTCTGCCTGCACACCCCCGCCGGCCAGATGACCTGGCACATCCACCCGTCCGACCTCGACCTGTTCCCGGACCTGCCCGTCCGGCACTCCGACTACGACGGCCACACCGTCGCGGACAAGCTGCGGCGGCTCGCCGAGCTCACCCGCGAAACCGCCGTCGCCTGACCCCCGCCCCCAACCCACGACAGGACGATGACAACCGCCATCACCGTCACAACCCCGGGCCCGGCTCTCCCCAACGGAGACGCCGGGCCCCGGCATGTCACGGCACGACACGCCCGACACGCTCATGTCCGTACATGGAAATGCCCGGTGGATGCGGTAGACATCGTGCATGGATCAGCCCCGCCCTCGACAGCCGATCGGGCTGCGCGACGAGCATCGCGACCGGCGCAGCCACGCCCGCAGCGCGCGGATGGAGCTGCTGATGTCACCCGAGCTGAAGGCGCGGATCCGCGCGGCCGCCGCGGCGGACGGGCGTCGCGCCCTGCCGTGGGTGCTGGAGGTCCTGGAGCGGGCGTTGCCGCCCGAGCTGGAGCTGGACGGAGCCGCCACCGAGGAGACGTCGATGGCGTCGTAACGGCCGAGGGCCGCACCACGTGGATGCGGCCCTCGATCACGAATGTGCGGGGCCCGGGTGCCAGCCCGGGTGATCCCGCTTGTTGCCCACCCCCTGCAAGAAGGATCGGCGTGTTCAACGATGCCACGCGCCAGCCTCTGCTGGCCACCCAACCGGCACGGATGTCCGTGCCGGTTACCCCTCATCCCGGTTATCCGCCGCAGGGCGCGTCATACCGGTCACCCGCCGCCCATCGGGACACCCGTGTGGCCTGTGGGGGTGCGCGGTGAGCACCAGCACCAGCACCATCACCGGGTCCGCGGCGCGTGACCAGTACGCCGACGTCGGCAGGTCCGCCCGCGCCGTGATGGCCGCCGCCTGCCAGGCCGGTCTGTCCCAGGGCGAGTGGCGGGTCCTGACTGCGGTGCTGCACGAGACATCCACCTGGAGCCGGCACGTCGACGTCATCTCCGTCGCCAAGATCGCCTCGATCGCAGGACTCGCCTCCGACGGGCAGGTCCGCGCCGCCCTGGTGCGGCTGCGCGACCTCGGCCTGATCGTCTACACCGCCCGCCGCGGCCGCCCTCGGGCGGGTGAGCGGGGCCGCTGCACGATCGGCATCCCCGACGTCAACACCCTCCCGATGGACGTCCCCGCCCCCGCCGAGCCGGCGGCCACCCCGGAAAACCGCCGACCCGTCACAGCGGATAACCCGCCCGCGCCGGACGGGCCGGCGGAGGCGAAACCGCCGACCCGTCGCAGCGGTTATCCGGCGGAAAACCGCCGAACCGGGGGGGCGACACCCGAGGAAGTACTTACCGAGAAGAACTCCTCCTCCGGAACGATCATCGTCTCGCCGTTGCCGCCGGTGCCGGTCGACGGAGGAGGAGAAGATCATCAACCCGATGAGGTCGGGCGGATCGCCGCGGCGCTCGCCGGGTTGGTGCGCGGGGGGCCGCAGACCCGGCTCGCGGTCCGCGGCCGCGTGGTGGAGCTGCTCGCCGCCGGCTACACCGCCGGGGAGATCACCGGCCACGCCGAGGCCCGGACCGCCGTCGGTCGCACCCGGGGCACGATCACCGACCCGTCCGGGCTGCTGCGCCACGTCCTGGCCGACATGCCACCGTCGCGGGCCGCGCAGGCCGCCGAGCGGGAGGCCGCCCGGCAGCGGGATGCCGCCGAACGCCGCCAGACCGCCGCGACCACCGACGACACCGCGACCCGCAACATGACGATCACCGACGAGCTCGGCCCGCGGCTGCACGGACGGATCATCGCCGCCGCGATCGCCGCGAGCCCGATCCACCAGCGGGCCCGCCGCAGCCCCGCCCTGGTGCGCTCGCTCGCCGGCCACGCCTACGCCGACCACGGCTACGACCTCGACGCGATCCGGACCTACGCCGAGGGCCTGCCCCCGGGCCCGCAGGAGTCCGCGTCGGCGACCGGCCCGGACGGCCTGCCCCTCACCACGGCCACGCAGACGGCTGTCAGCGCCACGAAGCGCACTGCCCCCACCCCGACCCCCCTGGGTGACGGATCGGTGCCGTCTCTGGCCGAGCTGGAGGCCGCGATCGCCGAGCGCCTCGGCGGTGTGGCGTGACGGCCGCGCGGACGGTACGCCCGTCCCTGGCCGCGCATCGTGCTGCCGCGGTCCGGGTCGCAGCGCTGCTCGCGCCACCTGGCGCCCGGGTCGGCACGGGTGCACCACTGGGCAGCTGGGCGGCGCTCGCCGCCGTCCCGGATCCAGTCGAGACCGCCCGGCGTGCCCGTGTCGGTCTGGGCGCGGTCACGTCGATCCCGGTGCTGGAGACGATGCTGGGCCTGCCGCACGGCCTGCCCGTGCCCGCCGCGGCGCTGTCCGCCCGGGAGCGGCAGGCTCTCGCCGCGGCGCCGGCGGGCTGTGTGGACCACGACCCGGACGGGATCGTCCGCCAGGCCCGGCCGCCGCTGAGCCCGGCGCTCGCGGTCGTCGCGGCCACCCGCGGCTGGCGGGCCGGGCTGGGCCAGGCCGGACGGTACGCGCCGTTCTGCGCGCGTGTGATCGTGCTGGACCGGGCGCCGCGGGACCTGCTCGCTGCCCGCGTCGACGCCGGTTTCTACGGCGTGGGCCTGGTCCTCGCCGCCGATGACGGCGAGCTGGAGACGCTGGTCGCACCCGAGCCGTACCGCCCGCACCGGATCTCGGCGCGACGCTGGTGGTTCGCCGAGCAGATCCACCAGGCGCTACTCGGCGGCGAGCAGGCGGCCGCCGCATGAGGACCTTCCCGGTGCAGCCCGGCCTGTTCGACAACGCCGGCGACGTCCCGGACGGCCTGGTGGCGCCCGACGTCGCGCTGCTCGACCGGCTGGCCGCCGGCGAGACCGTCGTGGTGCGCCTGCCGGGCATCTACCGGCCGTACGGCCCGCTGCTGCGCCACCTGGCCGACACCGGCCGGCTGGTCCGGGTCGGCCGCGACACCGTGTGGGGCAACCCGTACAGGCTGCGCCCCGGCGCGACCGCCGGCGAGCGGGCCGAGGTGATCGACGCCTACGAACGGGACCTGCTCGCCCGTCCCGACCTGCTCGCGCGCCTGCCCGAGTTGCGGGGCCGGGCGCTTGGCTGCTGGTGTGCGCCGCGGGCCTGCCACGGCGATGTGCTGGCGCGTCTCGCGGGCGCGCTCGGATGATCGTCGGCGTTGTCCGTGAGAAATATGCGGTGTGCGGTTCACGCAGAGGCCCGATGTCGCCACTTAGTCGGTGGAAGGGCACGATGCCGTACGAGCGGACAGGGGAGAGCCGGATGGATCCGGTGAGTGCTGCTACGGCAGCGATGATCGCGGGTAATGTGACGGCGCTGGTGGGGGGATGGCTGCAGCAACGGGCCCGGATCCGCCAGGAGGAGGCACATCGGCGGTTGCTGGTCGACGTCGTGCATTCGCTGGGGGCCGGCGGGGTGGTGCATGACCGCGGTGCTGACGGCACCTGCCTGACCGTGGCCGTGCCGCCCGTCCCGCTCGGCTGAGTCGGGGTCGTTGTGGAGAGCCGTTCTGATCCTTCGGAGCCCGCCACCCAGCACAGCCCGGTGCAGGCCCGCGACACCGTTATGGCGGCGGCCTTCAGCGCCTTCTACCGGGCGTCCACCGAGAAACTGGTGGCGTTCTTGATGTGGCAAGGCGCTCGTCCCGCGGACGCCATCGAGATTGCCCAGGACACGATGGCTGCGGCCTACCGGTCTTGGGACCACATCGCCCATCCCCGGGCGTGGGTACGCCGGGTGGCCTCCCGCGGCTACGCCCGGCGAATCGCCAGCCTTGAGGAGGACCTGGTCGAAACTCCGCCCGAGCAGCGGACCCCGCTCCTGCGCGCAGACAGCGACCCAGACGTACTGATCGAACGACACGAGGTTTTGCGGCTACTCGCGTTGCTGCCCTCCCGGCAGCGCCAGATCATGGCCTGGACTTTCGACGACTACAGCCCCGCGGAGATCGCCCAGGAGCTGGGCATGCCCTCGGACGCGGTCCGCTCCTCCCTGCGTAAAGCCCGCCGTACCCTCGCCGGCCATCTCGCCACCGGGAAGGAGGCGAACCCGCAGTGACCATCGGCCGCACCCCACACTCTGACGATGATCTGACCGATCGCTGGCTGACAGACCAGCACACCGCGCTCGTCCACGACCTCGCGACGGTCCTCGACCTCGACGCGGGGCTCGACGACATACTGCTGCCCGCGCGACACGCCACCGTCGTCGACGACCTGCACACCGTCCTCGACCTGCAGGCTGGCCTGGCCGCCATCGTCCCCCCGACCACCAGCCCATCCGCCGATGACCAGCCGTCGATGACACCTCCAACCAGCGCCGCAGGCACCATCGGCGACGGTGCGCTGACAGGTGAGGTGGCCCGCCTACTCCTCTCGCTCGACATCTCCACCCGACTGGCCCTGCGCTCCCACCCGGCCGTCGTCGCGCTCGCGCTGCTCCTCCAGGTCAACCTCGCCCGCAACCTCGACCGCGTCCTCGACCGCGTCCTCGACCCCGCCCGTAGTCATGTTCTTGACGACGTCCTCGGCTCCGCCCGTGACCTCGCCTACGTCGTCGACTCCGCCCTGGACCTCGCCCGTGACCTCGCCTACGTCGTCGACTCCGCCCTGGACCTCGCCCGTGACCTCGCCCTCGCCCGTGGCCTCGACGACGTCGTCGACTCCGCCCTGGACCTCGCCCGTGAGCTCGACGACGCCGGTGACCTCGCCCGCATCATTGCCCTTGACCTCCGCCGTGAGCTCGGCCCTTCCTTCGTCCTCGACCGCACCCGCGTCGCCGCCCGCAAACTCGACCGCATCCTGCGCCGTGCCCTCGACCGCACCCGCGTCCTCACCCTCACCAGCGCCCGCGATCTCGACCGCACCCTCATCAGCGACTTCGACCGCACCCTCGACCGTGCCCTCGCCCTCGACGACGACCGCATCCTCATCAGCGTCCGTGACCTTGACCGGGCCCTCAACCGCGACCGCATTCTCGCCCGCGCCCACTTCATCGACCTCAACGACGCCCTCAAGCACGCCCTTAACCGCGACCGCGACTTGACCCGCGGTCTTGATCGGGCTCGGAGTGACTTCACCGGAGTCGACCTGAGCAGAGTCGAACTCGCGGGACTGACTCTGACGGGAATGCGATGGTCACGGGAAACCCGCTGGCCACCCGCATGGCAGGAGCAGATCGAACGCGACTCGGTAGAGATCGAACCGGGCCTGTTCGAGATCCGCGGCGGAACCGCCCACGCCGACACCGCTGACGTGCTGGCTGGACGGTAGTCCGGGCTCGGCGGGCTCGGTAAGAGCACCACCAGCGTCCCACCCGCCACCGAAAAGATCACGTCCTGGCCCGGCTCGCCAAGGGCGGCCGACCGGGACAGCGCCGGACCTGTCCGAGGCGGGCGGGATCATCACGACGACGGCGACCAGGGGGAGGACCCGATGAGCGAGCGGAACCAGCCGGCCGGCACCGAGGGCCAGGAGCACGACGTGGACGCGGTGGGCGCGACCGGGCAGTGCACGCGGTGCGGCGCCGCGCTGATCCCAGGGACGACCGCGACCGGGGTGGACGAGTGCAGCGACTGTCTCTACGGGCCGACGTCGCAGCCATGGGACGACGACGCGGGCGACGGCGAGGATGGCGACAACGGGGCCGGCCGAAAACGATCATGACGAGCCTTCTGCCCGGGCGCTGCTTTTGATCTTGGCGTCGAGCACCTGAGGTGATCATGAAATCTCGGGATAATCAACGGTGTTGAAAATCTACGACGCCAAGATCACGTAGGGGACTCTAAAGATCTTGAAAAAGTGGGCGACCTGCCCGGCAGTGCAGATCCGGCCCGCCCTCGCCCGGTACGGGGTCACCCCGACGATCGCGCAGGACGTGGCGACGACGGCGTACACGGACGTGTGCCGGGCCGGCTGAGCACCGCACGGGACAGCCGGCCGTATAACGGCGTGCACGGTGTTATACGGGCACCCCATGGATCGCCGGCCACCCCTGCCACCCATGGATCGGCAGGGACGGCCTTCCATGACGGTGGCCCTCCATGGCACCCGCCGGCGCCGTCTCCCCGCGCGGCGCGCCGTGTGAACCCAGGCCGTGGCGCTCGGCGCCGGCCCGACCCTATGAAGCTCGCGGACCCTATGGAGGTCCCCGGCCCGCGACCGCTACCGACCTCGAGGATCAGTCCTCGTCGTCGTCGTCATCGTCCTGCTCGTTGCGGGCGGCCGCCGACTGTGCGCGCGACCCGAACCCGGTCTGCCCGGTGCGGCTGTCGGGGTCCCGGTCGCCGGCGGACTGGATCCGCGAGGCGTCCTCGGACGTCATCGGTGTACCCGAACCTTGTGATGTCGTCATGAGTCCAGCGTCGCGCTGCTCGTCGACGAGGGCCAGGCGGCCGCCACCGGCGAGCCGAGCTGCGGCGGCCGGGGTGGCTGCTACGACCCGCGGGGCGGCGGTGTGCCGGTGGGCGCCGGGTGCAGCGTCGGCGACGGGCCCGACTGTGATGTCGCGCTGCTCGTCGACGAGGGCCAGGCGGCCGCGGCGGTGCTGGTGGGCGCAGGTTCGGGATGCGCCGTGGCAGGTTACTCGCGCGGGGCGCCTGGGGGACGTTGGTGATGGTTCCGCCGACTTCGCTGCCCCGGATAACCACGTGTAATCGACGGCATTTTGCGCCGCCTGGGTGGCAGCGAGATGTGGCGGGTGGGTGCCGCCGCGCGGCCCCTGTGACCTGGCCTTTTACGCCGAGGCTGGGACGGTTGGGGTGGTGGAGAGGGTCCCCGCGGGCAAGCGGGGACCCTCTCGATCCCGATGCTCACCTGGGCCAACAGATGACTGCTCGGGAAGCCTGTGACCTGGGCGGAAGCGCCGCCAGGCCGCGCGGTCAGGGGCTCAATCCCCTTTACCTACAAGGCCAACTATGGGGTTCTCTGCATATCGAAAACAAGTAAAAGCACACGGCCGGACGGTTCCGGACAGTTGGCATGCATCAACGTGGTTGACGCGAAGCAGGGCGGATGGTGGCAGCCTGGCCGGAACGGGGAGCGGCGTGGCATTCTGCACTCAGCGTCAGGAGTCTGGCCGCGAGGGCAATCGCGGCCAGGCCTTCCGCCCCGTGTGGGCTGACCCGATGCCGATGATCAAGTCTCGCCTGGGCCAACAGATGAAAGGACCTGTCACCCATGTCCGCGCACCCCTGCTCTTGCTGTGCTGCCACAAAACCGCTGGTTCGTCTGGAGTCCACGCAGGCGGCCATGGTGCCGCCAGTCGCCGTTGTGCCCGCGCCCGTGGGCTCGCCCGTGCGGGCGAGCGCGGCGGTCGAAGCTGGCTGGGCCTGGCCGACGACCACCATCGTGATCGTGATCGTCGTGGTGGTCGGTGTTCTGGTCGCACTCGGCCACGAGGTCGCCAGCGTGCTCGCGGCGATCGGCGGCAGCGGCTACCTCGCGACGGATCTGCTCGCCCGGGCTGTCCGGCCTCGTCTCGCGGGTTGAGGGCGGCTCATGCCGCGCAGAGAGAAGGACATCGATGTCCAGAGCGATCCGATGCTTGCCGCGTTCGCCCTGGAACTGCGGCTGAAGCGGGCACAGGCCGGCCCGCAGGCCACCTACCGGCGCCTCGCGCAGGACACCCGCTACAACCCCTCGACCTTGTCGAAGGCGCTGGCCGGGAAGTACCGGCCGTCGTGGGAGGTCACCCGCGCTCTCGCGCGGGCGCTCGGTGAGGACGAGCAGTACTGGCGGCGGCGCTGGCTGGAGACCGGTGCACACACCCACCGATCCGCGGGGTCTCGGCGACGCGGCCGGGCCCACCGTGTGCCGGAGCTGCTCCCCGACCTCACGTATGCGGCGTCTGCGGACGATCCGGTGGGCGAGTTCGTCCGTCAGATGCGGCTGCTGATCGTCTCGATTGGCAGCCCGTCGCTGCGGGAACTCGAGGGCCGTAACCCGCGTCTGCCGCGCGCCACGCTCTCCGACGCCCTTCGCAGCCAGACGCTGCCTACGTACCGGCTGATGCGCGAGTTCCTCCTCGCCTGCGGCGTGCCCGAACCTGACCGCGCCGTCTGGAGCGAGACCTGGTTCGACATCAAGTACCACCCCGCTCCGTGTGGACTGATGCTCGCCGCTGCCTGACATCCCGGACCGGCGCGAACGGATTTCGCGTTCCCGCCGGTCCAGGGATGTAGGAGGCAGCGCCACCTCAAGTGAATACGGAGGGTACGGGATCTTACCCCTTTCCGGGATTTCCGGAACCGTCCCCATCGCGCTGATTTGCACGTAGCGTGGCGGATAGCTGTCTGAACGTGGGAAGGGCAGGCGTGGCAGAGGGTTCGGCGGGGGCGGGGCGGGATGCCCGGCGGTCGTTCGGGTCGCGTGAGCGGGTGGCGTTGTTCCTCGCGGCGGATGGGCGATGTCAGGGCTGCGGGGTCGCGTTGGAACCGGGCTGGCATGCCGACCATGCGCAGGCCTGGGCGCGTGGGGGGCCGACGGATGTCGTGAACGGGCAGGCGCTGTGTCCGACCTGCAATCTGCGTAAAGGACAGAGGCCGATGGCGGGTGAGCTGCGATCCTGGCAGCAGGAGGCGTTGGAACGCCTCCTGGGGCGGCACGACGATTTCCTCGCGGTCGCGACCCCAGGGGCCGGGAAGACGACGTTCGCGTTGACCGCGACGCAGAAGCTGTGGGATCTCGGCGAGATCCTGTTCGTGATCGTCGTGGTTCCCACCACGCATCTGCGGGGGCAGTGGGCGGGCGCGGCCAACCGGATGGGCTTGAAGCTGGACGACCGGTTCACTAACGCCGATGGCAGAGTCGCCCGGGACTACGACGGGGTGGTCATCACCTACCAGACGGTCGCGTCCGCGCCGCATCTGTGGCGCCGGCTCTGCTCGTTCCCTGGGAAACCGACGCTGGTCGTCTTCGATGAGATCCACCATGCCGGCGACGACGAGAACGCCGCCTGGGGTACCGCGTTGCAGGAGGCGTTCCAGCCCGCGGCACGCCGGCTGCTGCTGTCCGGCACCCCGTTTCGCACGGACAAGCGGCCGATCCCGTTCGTCCGCTACAGCGAGGACGGCCGGGCGGTACCGAGCTACAGCTACGACTACGGCCAGGCGTTGACCGACGGCGATGTCGTCCGCCCGATCGTGTTTCCCGCGATGGACGGCGACGCGCAGTGGCGCCGAGCCGGGGAGATGACCACGATGTCGGTGGCGCTGGCGAACACCGACGAGGAGACGCTTCCCCCGGCGCTGCGCGCCGCGCTCGACCCGCACGGCGAGTGGATTCCCTCGGTGCTGCGGGAAGCCGACGACGCGCTCGGCAAGGTGCGCCTGGACACCCCTGATGCCGGCGGGCTGGTCATCGCGTTCAACCAGGCCGCCGCCTATGCCTACGCCCAGATCCTGCGCACGATCACCGGGGAGGAGGCCGTTGTCGCGGTCTCCGACGACCCTGAGGCGTCGGAGTCAATCAGCCAGTTCGCGAAGGGGTCATCGCGGTGGATCGTCGCGGTGCAGATGGTCTCCGAAGGCGTCGACATTCCCCGCCTGGCCGTCGGTGTCTACGCCACCCGGATCCGCACCCAGCTGTTCTTCATCCAGGTCGTGGGCCGCTTCGTACGGATGCGTGGCGCCGAGGACGAGACCTGCGCCCGGCTGTTCATCCCGTCGGTCAACCCGCTGCTCGAGTACGCCCGCGACATCGAGAGGACCGTCGACGCGGTTATCTCCGACGAGGAGAAACAGGTCCGGGACCGGCAGAACACCGACGACGGCAGCGGCCCGAGTCTGTTCGAAGTCGAGGTGGTGGGATCCTCGGCTGCGGTGCACCACTCCACCATCGCCAGCGGCGAGTCCATCACCACCGAGGAGAAGACCCGCGCCGAATCGGTCCTCGCTCAGCTGCGCGGGTCCATGCCGCCCAGCATGACCCCCGAAGCGGTCGCGCTCATCCTGCGCACCGCAGGCACGGCCCCCGCGGCCGCCGCAGTACCGTCGCAGCCCGACGCACCCACGCTGTCCGACCAGAAGGCGAAGGCCCGCCGGGTCATCAAACGGAAGGTCGGACAGATCAACATCAAGACCGGCAGGCAGCACAGCCACATCCACGCCGAACTCAACCAGATCTGCGGAGGACCCATCAACACCGCGTCCCACGACGACCTTCTCCGACGCATCGACATCCTCAACCGCTGGCTGGCCGACGAAGCGTGAACACACCCAAAGCCAACGCCGTCCTCGTCGAAGCGCTCAGCAGCTCGCTGCGCGCGACCGAGAACGGCCTCGGCACCGTCCCCGACCTCCTGCGCCGCGTTCTCGAGGAGGGCTCCTGGCGGGAGTTCGTCACCCCCCGCGGCGAGATCGTGCGCCACGAGCACTTCGCCGAGTTCGTCACCACCCCGCCCACCCACGGCCTGGGCGCGACCATCGACCTGCTGAAACGGATCCTCGGCGACGACCCCGGGACCCTCGACCTGCTCGACCAGGCGCTCCAAGGCCAGCACGGCGGCCCCCGAAGCAAGAGTGACAATGTCACGCTTGCTTCTGATCCGAACGACCGCGGTAACTCGGAGTCGGGAGCCCTCCGCCGGCTTCGCAAGGAAGCTGAGGCGGGCAACGTCCAGGCGGCCGAGCTCCGCGATGAGGTCCTCGCCGGTCGACTCTCTGCGAACGCCGCGATGATCCGAGCGGGATTCCGGGCCAAGACCGTCTCCGTGCCTCTCGGGAAACCCGAATCGATCGCGAACACCCTGCGCCGCCACATGAAGCCCGACCAGCTGCGCGAACTCCGACGCCTGCTCGACGACGAAGCCCCATAGCCCGGGCCGGGGCTTAGCCCGGATCGGCGGCGTGGTCGGCGGCCGGGCTCTCACCAGCACGGGCGAGGAGCCGGCGGCGCACGATCTGACCGTCACTGATCAGGGCCGTCTCTCCGACGGGAATCCACCGTTTCCAGTAGGCGGCGCCGCCATGGTTCTCCCCAAGACACGAGCAGACACAGTCATCCCCGACCGCCTCCTGGCAGCGGGTGTCGCACCGGTCCCGGGTCCGGAAGTCCAACACCACCTCGAGCTCGCCGAACCGAGCGGCACAGGCCTCGACCAACGTCCGCAGATGCGGCCGGGTGATCTCCCACTGGCCCTCGCCGACATACCGCAGATCGATCCGGCGCCCCAACTCCGCCTGCAGCCACGCCCGGTTCGTCCCACCGGAATACGGCATCCACAGCACCAGTCGCGGACGGTCCACAGACCGCCACAACCACGGTCGCCTACTCCCCACACCTTCAACATTCGCACCCGAATCATGACCCCGTGTGCGGGTCTTGAAAGATGCCGTGAGCGCCCGCGTCAGCAATCGCCTCGAACGACGGGCCCCTTTCCGCCATGTCCCCATGTCAGCGCCGTAGCGGAGCAGCAATCTGAGCCCCGGCCGTCTTGCCGGTGGCCGTGATGCGTCCGCAATAACGGCTTAGCCGCAGCCCCCTGCGCCGCCACATGAAGCCCGACCAGCTACGCGAGTTTCAACGCCTGCTAGGCGACGACACCCCATAGCCCGTCAGGCGACAATCCCCTCATGCCCGATCAGACTGCCCCCGACCCCGGCGCCCTCTTTCGGTGCGAACATCCAGCGCGAGAGCTGCGTCGCCGTATCACGGCCGCAGGCGCCGAGGTGTTCGCAGAACAGTGCACGTCCTGTGGGCATGCGCTCGTGCGCCGCAAGGCCGAAGTCCCGACTCAGCTCCGCGCTGCAGCTCCGCCCTTCGATCAAGAGCTGAGTCCGCGCTGGTGGAGCGAGCGTACCGCCATCTCCCGCGAACGCTGGGAGCAGCAGAAGGCCCAGGAGAAAGCCGAATTCTGGACCTGGTACGAGGCCTACCTTCTGACGCCGGAGTGGCGAGCCCGCCGGGCACTGGTCATGCGCCGTGCCGGCGGAGTCTGCGAGGGTTGCCTCTCCGCGCCCGCCAGCCAAGTTCACCACACGACCTATGCCCACGTAGGCGACGAGCTGCTCTACGAGCTGCGCGCGGTCTGCGACGGCTGCCACGAGCGCGCCCATCGCCAGAGGGATGAATGACGCCACACGACCCCCTCGGGTGCAGCTACACGGCAGACCCTTGCGCCGCCGTTGAACCGGCCCACGCGGAGCTGGGTGGACACGGCCGGCCGGGGGCCCGTGTGACAGGTAATGCTAATTCTCTGTCACAGCATCGGTGAGATCGACGGGGACCACTTCGATCCCTCATCACCCGCCGAAAACGTAGGGAAACTATCGCTGTCTGTCATTACGGTCGTGCTATGGACAACCTCGACAAGCTGGCCGTGTCCGTGGCCGACTTCGCGGCGCGCAACGCCATGGCCCTGGTGCCTGCGGTGCCCGAACGCGACCTGGGCCCCGAGGTGAACCTCTCGCCGGACACCGTGGATCTGCCCGGATTCCTCAACCTCGCCGGGACGCTCGGCGGCGGCGTGCTGTACCTCCAGGCCATCACCTTCAACCCCGACGACCAGGAGCGCGGGGTAGAGGACCCGACGGCGCACCTGCGCAAGTACAAGGGCAAGACCGGCCGGGTCAGTGTCGCGTTCGCCGTGAACGGCCTGGTCCACTTCTGGGAGCAGTCCGCCCCCTGGTACCTCGAATGGCAGGAGCTGGCCGACCGCCCGTCGAGACGCTTCTCGGCGCATTCCGATGACGACGAGGACACCGAGCGGCTCAGCGACAAAGACCGGGCACGCCTGACCGCCGAGCTGGTGGACACCCTGCTGGCCGACCCGGGATTCCGGGCGGCCAGGCCAGGCGGAGCCCGCCAGCGGTATGCCAGGATCGCCACCCCAGAAGGCACCAACAAGTGGGTTGCCTGGGAGGCGGCCCGTGAGGCAACCGACCGGGCCGAGGAGCTGGCCCAGGCGCAGTACGCCCAGATCCCCCCGCGACTCGACGAACTCGCCGCACAACTGCTGACCGACCGCGAATACCAGCAGGCCAGCTCAGCCGGTGCACGCAAGGCAGCCGCCGAACAGTTCCTCCTCCCCCACGCCGACGGGTTCGCCGCGCCCCCACTCATACGCGACGAGCTGTACGCACGGGCACGGCGCCTCGCCAAGACCCCCCAACAGCCCCCCGCCCTACCCCTCTGACAGCCAACCGGCCCGGCGGCCCCGACTCCGCCTGTTCTGGCTCGCGATAAGCCTTATAATCGCGACCCAGAACAGGTGATCCGGAAGAGGGGCTCCGCTGGTGACGGTGATCGACGGGCAGGGGTCGTCGCTGGCCGTTCCCGGGCCGCGCGACGTCGAGCTGAGTGACGCGACCCGCGCGAAGCTCGCCGCGGCGATCCCGGAGAACACCGCCCGGTCCTACCGGACCCAGTCGGCAGCGTTTCGCACCTGGTGTGCGCAGGCCGGGCGCTGCCCGCTGCCCGCCAGCGGGGAGACGATGGCCGAGTACGCCGCCCACCTCATCGACGCCGCCCGCGCCCCCGGCTCGATCGAGGTCGCCCTGTCCGTCGTGCGCTCCATGCACCGCCTCGCCGGCGCCGACCTGCCCGACACCCGCGCCGCCCGCCTGCTCGTGCGCGCCTACCGGCGCCGCCGCGCCGACACCGGGCTGCGGGACCGCCAGGCCCCACCCGCCGTCGCCCCGATCATCCGGGCGATGCTCGACGCGATCGGCGACCCGGATGTCCTGCCCGCGCGGCTGCGTGGGCAGGCGCTGCGCGACCGGGTGATCCTGCTCGTCGGCTTCGGCATGTTCGCCCGCCGCTCGGAGCTGTCCCGCCTCGACCTCCCCGACGTCGTCGAAACCGACAAGGGCCTCGTCGTCCACCTCGCCCGCTCGAAGACCGACCAGGGCGCCCGCGGCGCCGAGCGGGTCCTGCCCTACGCCGCCCGCCCCGACGCCTGCCCCGTCCGCGCCGTCCGCGCCTGGCGGGCGTTCCTCGCCGGACACGGGATCGTCGACGGGCCGCTGCTACACCGCATCGACCGCCACGGCCGCCTGCTGGGCCGCCTGTCCGGCCAGGGCATCGACCTGGTGCTCAAGCGCCTCGGCGAGGCCGCCGGCGTCGGCCCGCTGTCCGGCCACTCCCTGCGCGCCGGCGCCGCCACCTCCGCCGCCGAAACCGGCGCCACCACCGGACAGATCGAGGACGGCGGCGGCTGGGCGAAAGGATCAACCGCGGTCGGCCGCTACGTCCGCCAACGCGACCGGTGGAACCACCACCCCCTCGCCAACGTGTCCATCTGAGGCCAGCGACAGACCTGCGGATCCGTGGGGGTCAGCCTCCCGCCATGCCCTTGCCGGGGTGACCACCTGGGCCCGTCAGCGGGCCACGCTCCACAAGGCGACGGTGCCGTTGCTGCCGCTGATGGCCAGGGTGCGCCCGTCGGGGCTGAACGCCACCGAGGTGACGGCAGGGGCGAGGAGTTCACCGAGGCGGGTGGGGTGAGCCCGGTCGGTGAGGTCCCACAGGAAGAGCGTGCCCTCCGTGCCGGCGGCGGCCAGGGTGCGCCCGTCCGGGCTGAACGCCACCCCGTCTCCGCTGTTACTGGGGCTCTAGTTGGCGCCTGGCGACACGTGACCCGAGTCCCGGGGGCCTACAACTCCTGCCATAGGACACTGGCGACGGTGAGCGCTACTGCAAGGATCCCGACGACAGTTGGTGCTGGCGCCCAGGGCACCTCCCGACTGTCTGGAGTCGGCCCACCAGCGCTGGACCTTCGCTGCTTCGGGTGCGGCGGGGACAGGGGCGGATGGGGGCTGGTCATGAGTGGCTGCGGCGTTCGAGCCGCTGGGGGCGAGTGATGGCGGAGGCGGTTAGGACAGGGTTGTTGGGCAGTTCGGTAAGGGCGAGGCGGAGCACCTCATCCCAGCCGTAGGCGGTCTTCCCGTGCCGGAGCAGGGTGTGGACTTCCCACCAGAAGGCCTCGGATGTGCTGGTGTTCCAGCTCGGCTGGTGCCGTCGTGCGAGGCCAGCGCGTTCCAGGAGCTGTGCGGCGGCGAGCGGCGTGTGGAAGCAGTCCGCGAGAGTGCGCACCTGGTCGGCGGTCGTCGGCTGGCCGGCGGTGAGGGATCGCCACCCTTCAAGGACCCGTTGTGGCACACCCGGGATGGCCTTGCCGAGCAAGCGCTCAGGGACGGCCATCCGATGGAAGCGTCGGAGCGGTACTTCCCTTCTGCTTCGTAGGAGGTGGTCTATCGACGCGCAAATGATCAAAAGGTTCTTGGGGTGCCTGGTGGAGCTGGTTCCGCCGCAGGCTTCGCTTTCGCGCGTCGGCCTTGAAGAGGCTCGGCGTCGTTCGAGGGATCGGGGAGGCTGGGACTCGGGGTCGCAGGATATCCGATGTCCAAATGCATCCCGCCGGATTCCTCGGCACGTGCCTTCCGTGCGGGAGTATCTGGACAGCCATCTCCCGAGGGGACCTGGGGCGGGGGTTTGGACATTGTCGTCGGTTTGGGTCACCATGGGGTGCGGTCTCCTGGAGTGGGGACGGGCTCCCGGTGCCGCTGCTGCTCCGCCAAGATGTGGCAGCGGCACCGGGATGCGGACGGTGCTTGGGACCCGGGGTGGGTCTCTGCGTCCAGTCCACTTCGAGGAGGCCTGAGTGGCCTAGTCGACGAAGTTCGATCGGATTCGGGGGCCGATGCGGATGGCCTCGCCTACCTGCGGATTCAGTGGATCGGCGTGATCTTATTCGACCGGCCGGCCCTGATTTTGCTCGTCGTGATAGGCGGGTGTCTACCTGCTAATCTATCCCTCGATGCTGCCGGAAAGTCCGTCGGGAGTTGGGCCTTCTTGGTCCTTGGCGTGACCTCCTTGGACGGTCGTGCTCTCGATTGGCGTGTTGTCTCGCCTGCCGAAGTAGAAACCGAGGGGGCCTTCTGCCTCGTTAGTGACAATCAGAATGTAGATGCTTCCCGTCTCGACGGTTATTGGGCTGGACGCCGAGACCGTCGTGGTGACGTTGTTTCGGGCTTGCTCGCGCTCATCGAGTAGCACGTTTCCCTTCAGGTCGAGGAGCTGAACGCGTATGGCCCCTATCGGTTCGCCGTTCGGGATGTCGGGGGGGTAGAGCGACCCGTCTCTACCGACAACGACCGAGACCCGCTGAATCTGTGAGGTGGTTACCCTGAACCGCTGCTCGATCTTGCCCTGCGGATCGATCGGGCGTGAGTACGACCCGTCCCCCGAGGACACCTCGTAGATCTTCTTAGTCACGCCTGATGGCGTGAGTCTCTCGGGGGACGTGTTGTCATCATCTGGCTGGAAGAACCAGACGGCGAGGAGAGCTACAACAAGCAACGTTCCCACAAGCAACGCTCCCCCGGCCCAAAGGGTTCGTCCGAACCAGCGCGACCTCCAGAGAGGCGTGGATGGGGGGACATTGAGGGGAGTTGGTAGCGGCATGGGATCTGGTGCTTGAGGACTCGGGATAGCCTTTGGCGGCGTCCGATCCTTGGCTGCCAGGTAGAGTTCGACGAGGAGGCCGTTGCGGATTTGGGCGCCCCTTCCGCGAAGTATTTTTTCGATCTCCTCTACCTGCCGGCGGCCACCGCCTGGCAGGCTTGGGCGCTCTACATTCACCCAGCCGTTGACGGTCGAGGCTTCGACCGGATGGCCCGCTTTCCTGAGTGCTCTGACGAGCTCGTTCTGTCGGATGTCTGTTTCGTTCATGAGGCGGCGCAGCTCACGAGCGAACTGTTGGCGTTCTTGACTCACTTGTCTTGATCCATTCCCCCGTGGTGTAGCAGAACGTCGATCATTCTCTCATGTGAGGATCACGCTACTTAACGTGGCACATGGCGCCCTGTTAGTGCAGGCTGACCCTGCTATCACCTAAGGTAGTCAGTCAACTACATTAGGTGATCAAGCGTGGGTTCGAGGCAGGTCGACTGTGTTCGACTCGAACTTTCTCGAAGACAGATCTCGCGAAAAGATCTTTTTTGGGGACGGGTTCTCCCGCACTATCAAGTGCCGACCCGCTCGTGTATTCGAAACAGAGTCGTGCGGTCCCGTCACCGCCGGCTCATCCGGGGTCCCGAACGTTGGTTCTTGCGAGAAATAGGAGATGGAATCTGGTGACGAAAGAATCCGTTCGCCGAAGTGGGCATCAAAGATTGCCGCGTATCATCGCAGTCATGATGCTGGCCTCGGCATGCATCCTCGGGATTCTTCCCGGACAGTCCAGTGACACCGCCTGGGCCGAGCAGCAGCAAGGCGACGGTGGAATCACCGCTGATGAGATCAAGTGGTGCGCGAATCCGATCTGGCCCAACAGAAGGATCCGTTGTGCGACCGCCTGGGCTGCGGCACGGGAAGCCACCAAGAAAGCTAAGGAATTGTTCCCGGAAGAAACCCAGAAGGACGGCACTGGCGATGCATTTCGCCACTGCTACTGGAACGGTCTCATGACCCTCACTATTGGGATCAAGGACGCCGAGACCGTGGCTGATAACTACGAGGATAGGGGAGGGAACACCCCCGAAGCGCGGTCTATGGACGAGCACAACAACGAAATGGGTCGCAGGTGGGCCCAGGAGAATAAATCTGGCGGGACGCGCAAGATCGCGGAGCTGTGCCGTGATGGAACCCGCGTCGGAGGTGGACTTGTCTACCTCGTCGGTCACCACAACTGGTCCGGCGCACCAGACAACAGCAGAACCATCGGATATCGTGAGTGGGCAATGACAACTTTCGTGGTTCATCAGCCCTATCTGCGCTCGGTTGAAGTCAACGTTTCCGGTCCGGGGGAGGCAGACCTCATCGTCTACCGGAGCCCCGCCCACGATCAGTGGGAGGAAGTGGCCGCCGCTCGACCAGTCGTGGTCCCGCAAGACGGAGAGATCGAGAACCGGCACACGAAGTATGTATTCGAGAACCCTGTTCGGGTTACCGTAGGGGAGAAGCTCTACCTCCAGGTATTCAATCGGGAGGACCGGCCGATGGAGGTGTACTTCAGCGAAGCTGACAAGACGCCAGAGCAGTCGTACGTCTGGTGTCCTGGGGACGACGCGGAGGCCTGTACCTATGACGGAGGAGATCTTCGTTCTATTGTCTACGGCTGGCATCAGCCGTCCTTCTAAGCATTGAACATGTGCTGGTGAGGGGACTCGTCCGGCCTCACCCGAGCCACTTCAAGTGAGGGCGGGAGAGGTGTGCGTCTCAAGTCTCTCCCGCCCCATTCCTTACGCTTCAAGTTGATGGCAGCCACCGAGTTCGGGGATGTGGGCGTACAGCGTGCTCCGGCTTCACCCCGAGCAGTCGTCGGCGTCGGCCGCGCTGATGAGGAGGGTGGCCATCTGGGCTTGGACGAGCTGGAGGGTGTGGCGTCCGGTGGCGGTGAGGTGGCCTACAACTCCTGCCACAGGACACTGGCGACGGCGGGTGTCGAGGTCGGCCTGGTAGCACGACGGCCACTCCTCGTCATCAAGATCAGATCCGGTGATCGGCCAGGGCCCCGGCGCAACAATGCGCCGGGGCCCTGGCCGTCCGAGGTTGGTGACGCGTTGCCCCGTTTCTGCCGCACCTGCGGGCGGTTTCATAAATCGGCCCGCTCCCGAGGCCCTGGGCCGACTAGATCCGCGCCGCAGCCAGGAAGGCCTACCACCCGACATCACCGGCGGCCATATCCGTTGGAAATTTCGTCGTTGCTACCGCGACCATTCCGGGGGGCGTTTCCGGGGCGGGGCCTCGAGCTGGTCCAGGGTCCGCCCGACCGTGGCCAGCGCGCGGGCGAGCTCGTCGCGCACCGCTTGGGCCAGCTCTGGTAGGTCCCGGTGGTGGGCGGCCGCGGGCGCCGGGTCGGCCCACGGTGGTTCGTCGAAGTCGGAGTCGGGGTGGTCGCGCCATTCGGTCGGCGCGGCCGGGTGGCCGTAGGTGTGGCCGTGGTCGGGGTAGGCCGGCGGCCAGATCATCAGCCAGCGGTCCCAGTCCGGCCAGCGGATCGCCAGGGTTCGCTCGTAGCGGTCGATACGCAGCAGCGGCCCGGTTGGCTCCGGGATCGTGCGTAGCCGGTCCTTTCCCCGCTCGCTGACGCCGTTGGCGGTGCGGGTGTATTCCAGGTCGCTGCGCAGCTGCCACTCGTGCAGGCCGGGATGCTCATGCGGCAGGCCGCAGTACATCGGGTCGTCCTCGTCGGCCTCGGCCGGCCAGTCCGGGTCCTTCGCCAGGCAGTACGGCGCCTCCACCGCAGCCCGCGTCGTGTCCGACCAGCGCATCCACCACACATCGAAGGAAGGGTTGCTGGTGCCCGGGTACTGCGCGAACGCCTGGTGCTCACCGCGGTGGCCATGCTGCAGCTCGCAGTGCAGCCGGGCCGGGACCGCCTGGCGGGCATTCTCGACTCGGTCCAGGAACAGCCATTCCTCGACCGTCAGCTCGATGCGGGTGTTACAGCGCAGCGCCTCACCGGCCATGGCGGCCGAGGGTAGCCCACCGGGCACCTTCGGCCGGGCCCGCCCCTTACCGGCCGCGGCGGCGCGAGCCGGGGGCTGGCCCTGACTGGGCGAAGGCCGCGGCCGTCGGCGACGGGCTGACGACCATCGCCCGGGAACTCACCGCCGAGGGCATCCCCACCGCCAGCGGCGGAACCCAGTGGCGGGCGTCCACCGTGCAGGCCGTCATCCGCCGCGCCGAGCGCGCCACCGCCTGACAGACCGGCCGGTCCACGTGACCGGGGATCGTTGACCCGGCCTCGCGCCACAGGGGCCCCCTACCCGGCCGGGCGGTCCGGGCGCAGCCGCGACGGCGCACACCGTAACGGCCGCCACGCGGGTCCGTGTCAGCAGGGGCAGAAGAGATGTCGGATGCGGCGTCCATGGTTGCCTACCGGCGCCCAGCAGCCATGACGGGCACCCCGCTGCCCGCGCCGCGAGGACCAACGCCGGGACCGGGGGAGGACCAGCGCAGGGACCGGGGCGAGGAGTTGCCCGGGGTGTGCGGGACCTGTCCCGCTCGAGGTCCCCTTGAGGACGCCCCCGGGCGCCGTCCGGTGTGACAGATGCGGATACGCCGGGGAGTCTGGGCGCCGCCCGGAGGGGGCGGCAGCCGGCCAGACCCGCGCCGGTGTGCGCTGGCATCCCCTCCGGATAGAGCCGGAGGACCACAAGGAGGGCCTTTTGGAGCCCCTTTTGGAGGGGGGTCTGCCGGCTGACACTTCCCCTGACAGTTCCCTCCGACCAGGCACGCGCGGGGACGGTTCCCGGGTGTAGGGATCGTCTGGAGTTGGCCACCGCTCGCGCTACAGTACCTGGCACCCTGTGGCTCGCTCCTTACCGGCGGGCCTACACCGTCGAGAAATACCAGCGGTGCGGACTCGCCAGCGCCGGACTCGCCGCCCTGCGAGCCGACCATCCCGGCGTGTCCTGGCACACCCTCGGCGGCCACTTCCGCTCTTCCCGGCCGTTCTGGACCGCCGTCGGCGCCGACATCCCCGGCGGCTACCAGCAACGCGAGGTCTGCCCCACGTCACCACCGGCAAATGAGCTTTATTCGAACCAGATGCAACATCCGGCGAGCGGCGATAAGCGACGAAACCGGGCGTTCGGGGCTTGCTGCGTACCTGGTGCTTGACGCGACGGTTGCGAATTTCGATCCCGCGGGCGGCGGTCCCGGGAGCAGGTCTTCCGGCTGGTGACGCAGCCTCCGCAACGGCTGTCGATGGACACCATCGCCGCGTTGTTTGACGTGCTTGGCTGCACCCCGAACGACCTGATCGAGGTCGTGGCGGTCGCCGATCAGGTCGCGAAGACGGCGTCGGCGGGCCGGCGGACCGCGGGTGGCTGTGGACGGCTGCCAGCGTGATGAGGAGGTCATCGAGCCAGAGACAGCGCGGCGCGACATCGCGGCCAGCTGGGTGTCGCTGACGTCGGCCGATCCCAGCGCCGCGCGTCTCCACGGGGTGGTTTGGGCCGTCATCAGGGCTCCTGGGCGGACGGGAGCCTGGCGCGCAGAGCGTATGCCCCTTCGCCGGACAGCCGTGGCAAGATGGCGAGGCGGCCGGTGAGCAGCAACAGGATCGCGTCCATCGGGCCGTCGACAGGCGCGCCCTCCCCAACGGCCCAGTCCACATCGGACGCGGTAAGCCGCAGCCCCCTTAGTCGTTTCCTGGGGAAGAACGGGTAGCCGAAGAACGGGAGGACGACGGACCAGACCCGGTCGGCGGCGACGGCCGCGGCGTCGGCGGGTGTCTCGAGGGGTCGGTCGAGGGGAATGGCAATGTCCAGGCCGTGCACCAGGATGTCGATGAGGGTTTCCCGATAGGTGACGCCCGCGTTGTGTTTCCGCGAGCCGACCATTCCGCGGATCTCGGTGATCATCTGCTCGGTCGGCGTCGCCGCGCGCAGGCACGCTGAACGGTGGATGACTCGTTTCATCCCACCCGGCGACCGGGCCGCCATGCGAAACGCCCCGCCCAGCCCTGTCTGTTGCATGGTCAGGTGGGCCGCGACATCCCGCACTGTCCAGCCGCCGCACAGCGAGGGCGTGCGCCATTCGTCGTCGGTCAGTTTTTCCAGCAGGTCGGCGACTCGTATCCGCTGGGTGTCGATGGCCTGCCAGACTTCGTCGGTGTTCATGGGCGTTCCCTCTATGCCTGGTGGAGTGTCCGTGCCGCGACCATCCGGGCCGCGCGGCGAGACGGCGCGCGGGTCGTGCTCGCCGCCGTGATCGGCCAACGCGTCGGGGCGCTTTACGCCTGGATACTTCAGGAGTCGCTGTCTCGCGAACCCCGCTCGCGTTGGGTCTGGATCAGTGACGCCAGCAGAGCGTCGAGGTGCGCCATCGGGTCGAAATCCGGGTCCGGGATCGCCAACTGGTGCAGAACGAGTCCGGTCAGGTAGTTGCCGACGACGTGGACGTGATGGTCGGGGTCCGTCGAGCCCACCAGGCGCAGCCAGGTGGCGAACCAGGTGCTCACCCGGATGCCGGTGGCCGCGAGCTGCGCCCGTAGCTCGGGCCGGCGGGAGGCCTCGACGAGGATCGCGTACCGGGACAGGGTCAGTGCCCGGTTGCGGCCCGCGCTGTCGCGGGCGAACACGGCCAGGGCCCTGGCCAGGTCCGTAGTCGTCCGAGGTGCCAGGTGCGCGGCCAGCTCCTCCCAGTTCGCCCGCTCCCGCGCCGCGAACCGCTCCACGATCGCGTCGAACAGCGCCTCCCTGGTGCGGAAGTAGTTGGACGTCGACCCCGCGGTTAGCCCCGCCGCCGCGTCCACAGCCCGGTGTGTCAACGCGCGAACTCCCTGCTCCCCGAGCAGGTCGATCGCCGCGTCGAGAAGGTCATCCCGTCGGCCGGCCACGAGGGAACACTACACCCATAGTTATTTTCACTTCAAGTGTAGTACCGTGCACCGGTAACGGCGTGATCGCCGCCGCCACTCCATGGGTCCCGGCCACCGCGGCACGCCCGCCGCCTGCCGGCGCCGCGCCGGCCGGCCAACCGGACCGGCCGACAACCCCACCCGTAGCGAAGGAGACCGTCATGGCCCAGATCGCGATGCTGCTGCTCACCGTTCCGCTCGGCATCTACCTCGCCAGCCGCCGAACCGCCTACCTCGCCACCGTCATCCTTTTCGCGGTCGTCCTCGCGGTGCAGACCATCGTCGTTCACGCGGACACCCCCAGCGACATCAACGGGACCTACTGGCTCCTCAATGCCGCCACCCTCGCCGTCGGCCTCGGGCTCACCACCGCAGGCCTCGCGCTCGGCCGCCGGCGGCGGACCCGCTGAGCCGCCAACTGAACAAGACCGAGCCGGCACAGCCACGGCTGGTGTGTGGCCTCGCTTGAAGGGGAGGCCACACACCACCAGTGGCCCGCCACTGATCCCTGCGCGGACTCCACGCCCGTGATCCGGGTCCTGACGGTGGCCCTGATCACCGCAATCTCCGTCATCCCCCACCCTGATCGCAGACCGGCTGGCCTGGCGCAACGGCGTACGCCGCTCGGCGCCGTGCTCACCGGCGGCACCGCTTCACGGGTCCTGGCCCTGGGCATCAGCAGGGCCGTCCGGGCGCACCTTCTCAATGAGCTCCAGGATGCCTTCGGGGTGCTTGCTCAACGTTCCAGCGAAGCCGCTGCCCGCACCGCCGGCTGACGATCGAGAGTACGAATCGCCGCGCCACTCATGATCGACGAATAGTGCACACTTTGAATAACAGCACTCCACCAATCTGATAGACCCACCGGCCCCACCCGCGCAGCCACGCTCAGCGCCAATTTCCGTTCCGATCCTCCTCGATCCCCGCGGTGCTGTTGGCGGTCCGGTGGGAGACGTGGCGCGGCCCCGGCCGGCGGGGGTGCCGGACCGGGGCCGCGGGTGAGATATCAGTCCTCGACGTCCTGGGTCATCTCCGCGTCGACCCCAGCGGGCGCCCCGGCCGGACAGCGGCTGGACGTGCAGCTGAGGGCGGCCGTATGGGGTGGGTCAGCGGATCACCGGGCCCTCTGACCCGTCGGGCCCCGCCCCTGCCCTGTGAGAGGTGATGCCCCATGACGCCGGAAATGATCGTCCTCGCGATGGTCGTCCTGGCGGTCATCCTCGCGCCGAAGAGGTAGCGAGGGGGTGGGTGCGAGCATCGCTCGGCCCACTCTTTCCCGATACTTAGGTTAAATGATCATTTTCAAACTTGCTTTGCTTGAACGGCGAGTAAGTTCTGCCCGGAACGTTTGAGTAACTGGCCAGTCCATGCCGGTAGACCGTCCGAAGACTGGAAGTTGTTCGACCGCTGTCAATCCGGC
>Ga0157379_10000214_pt1 | contig 44960 bp, 58 predicted proteins | sample S25metaG_FD_121802 | JGI IMG/M metagenome (GOLD analysis project Ga0157379, IMG submission 121802) | Switchgrass rhizosphere microbial communities from Kellogg Biological Station, Michigan, USA - S2-5 metaG | ecosystem: Host-associated > Plants > Roots > Rhizosphere > Soil | place: USA... | reverse complement strand
GATGGAAAGCCTTGCAAAATTTGCACCGCATTCCGTAACTGGAAACCTCCAAAATCTACAAATGCAGCTACCGTTCCTGCTATTCCAGGTTTCGCAGCAGCCGCTACTTCCACTTCCGCGTCTACAACCTTAACACCAACTTCCGGAGAAGCAACCGCGGAAGCTAGTGTATCCTACTCATCCTCCACCCGACCCGCCTACTGCCCACCCGACGTCGAATCCCTCGGCCGCACCACCTGGACATTCCTCCACACCACAGCAGCCTACTACCCACCCCGTGCCGACCCAATCCACCAACATCGCATGCGTTCTCTCCTTTCCACCCTACCTACTTTATATCCCTGCAGTCACTGTGCGAGTCATTTAGGGGAAATGATGAAAACGAGTCCGCCGGATGTGAGTGGGAGGGAAGGACTGAGCAGGTGGTTGTGTGAGAGGCATAATGAGGTTAATGAGATGCTGGGGAAGGAGAGGTTTGATTGTGGGAAGGTGGGTGAGAGGTGGAGGGATGGGCCGGCGGATGGGAGTTGTGATTAGGAAGAAGGTAGATCCCATTGTAAGTTGCGTGCTCGTGTCTGCATATAACGCTACTTATTCCATCCACCTTTGTTATTCTAGTGTGTATTATACAACATACAACCACCACTCTTGCAATAAATCATAGGATATCTACTCAACTCTCGCTTTCTTACTCTCCCTCTCCTCTCCCGCGTCACTCTCACTCGGGCTTCCCACCGCGCCCTCCCTCCTCAACAACGCCTGCTTTAACTTCATCCGTCCCTCAATCTTCGCGTTCTGTTTCCTCGATGACCCCTTTACCATCCCAACTTCCGGCGTACCAGGCCTTGATCCAGTGCCGGATTCGATCCCGCCGTCGCCTCTGAAACCGAATGCGTCTTCTTGGTCTGCGGCGTGTTTTGGGAGGGAGAGGAGGTCCGAGTAGAGGTCGAGGGATTTGAGGTCAGCTGGGGTAGCTAGATGGAGCAAGAGTCGCATTAGTGAGAGATGCTGGGAGAGTGTATTGGGATTATGACCAACCTGGTTGAAGTGCGGTGGTGTTTAGGGTTGTGATTAGAGGCGGTAGGTTGTCTGTTACCACAGCTAACTACTCATAGGATGGTTAATAAACGTCAGCACTACTAATGTCAACAACTCAACGTACCTCTCTATCCCGTGCTTCAACAACATACGCCGACGGACTCTTCTCGTCCACTACTTCACCCGTACCCTCAACACTCCAGGCAGCATCCACCGAAATCACAATCCGTCCATCACTCCCAATCTCAAAATGCAAAATCGGTTTCTCAAATTCCACATGTCGTACCGTAGGGGCCTCAGCTTCAAAGGAAGGGTACGAGCAGTAAAAGAGTGCGTTACTGCCGACTGCCGTGAATAAGATGAATTTTGACTTGTCTGGTGTTTCGAGCGTGTCAATTTTGGAGATGGCGATGATAGGTTCGTCTTCTGGCGTTGCCTCTTCCGTCGTTTTCGTCGTATCCTCCGCCCTGGGTTTCGTTTCCTCATCAACAACCATTTTATCTCCCTCCTCCTCCCCCTCATCTCCCTCCTCTGTCCCTTTCTTTCCCTTCCCCCTCTTCTTTCCCTTCTTCTTCGTCCACCCGCCTAAATTCTCCCCCCTCTCCTTCGCCAACCTCCTCCTCTTCTCCTTACTATCCCTCACTTTTAACAACGAAACAACGGCTTCCCCAATAACGATTGTATGCTTTAACTTGCCCTTCATCCAGTCCCAAATATACAGGGAGGGATCGCCACCGCCTGAGATGAGGCTTGAAGGTGCAAAGGACGGGATGGAAAGTGCTGAGACGTACCTACCCGCCAACCAAATCAATATCAAACGAACGGGAAATTGGAGATTGAAGGATACCTACAACTCATGTCCCAAACAATACCTCTCAATCACATACCCCATTGGAAACCTACTCACCCTAATATGCTCATCCCTATCCCCCGTAATCACATACTTCCCGTCCCCACTAAATAGCATACTGGTAATAATAGACGTATGTCCCAATACTAACGTTCCATGCGGATTTTCATGCGAAGAGAGCGAGTCGCGAGGACGTGGGTCGCGTTGGGTGGGATCTGTTGGTGGGGCATTGGATGGTGTAGAAAGGGAGGATGGGGGAGGGTGAAGAGGGTATTGGAATACGTCGCCAAATTTATCGGCTACGATGATGGTGTGGGGGGTTGAGGACGTCGGGGATGTAAGAGCGGCGGCGGTGGATTTTTTGGGGAGTTCTCTGAGGATGCGTTGGTATGAGTCATGTCCTACTGTATATGCAGTGACCCGACATACCTTGTACTCAGTAGCTCTAAGCTCGGTATCTTCCAAACATACATCTTCTTATCATCATTAACGGTCACAACATGCTCAAACGCCTCATCCACCGCACTACATAATATTTTAATCGGACATTTTGTCGTGCTCAGAACGTCTCCAGTCCTTCAACCGCACCATCAGCTCTCACCTCGAGCACATACTATAAAAACAAAAAGGCTTACTGTACATCAAGAACAATAAGGTATACTCCAGCGATGGCAACAGCCTTTTGAGAGCCCAGGTGTAGTTTCGTGAAGGGCCATGAGAGGGAAGACATGGTTGGTGCAAGAAAGGAAAATCGGGTCTACTTTTGGGTAGGCGCTGTGGTTTGAATGAAAATCCGGATTTAGAAATTGCACGTTTCTGCAACAGTGAGGAGGTTTGAGAGTTGGAGTAGATGTGTGTTATGCTTGTTGTTATTTGAAGAGAATGTTTATTGACTTGTGTGTGTAGATACAATATGGCACGAACACCACTAACATCTCGTCCTCTCGATCTCCTCTACTTCATCTTCTTCCTCGTACGTCCCACCCCATAAATCCATTCTAACTACCTCCAACCACCCACTCACTTATATATTATTCCCAATTCCACCAGATGCACATCCCCGCAACCCTCATCATTGACGCCCAAGGCATCTACCCTCCCTCTCTCGTTCCCTCCTTCCTCAAACAAATCATTCCATTCTACATAAACATGTCAGGCGACCCGCTCATCTCTGCTCTGAACGGGTGGTATCCCGGATCCGAGTATACCTACGCGTGGTTCAGGTCGTTTGTTTGGGTTGAGATGTACGTCCTCCTCATCCCATGCACCCGATAATCTAGGTCCTAATCAACATATACATCCACTCAGCCTCTGCCAACTCCCCCTCTTCATCTACGGCGCCCATGCCCTCTACCACAACTCCCCCAAAATCTATATCCCCCTCATCATCTACGGCTCCTCGACAGCAACGACCACCCTCGCGTGTATCGCGACTGTCCTCGCTGCTCCTTCTACTACATCGCTTGAAGTTGCGTATAAGACCAACGCGGTGACGGACGTGCAGAGGGTGATGTTGTTAGCGAGTTATGTGCCGTTTATGCTTGTGCCGCTGGGGATGGCGGTGGATATGGCGGGAAGGGTGGCGGGGATGGTTGATTGGAAGGGGAAAGGGAAGGGCAAGGTGGAGTAGGTATTGCCAAGGAATTCGTTGGGAATAGGATTTGCAGAATTCTTAAGATGGAAGTACTTAGAAGCCACGTAAGTATGTATATATATACCATAATCAACAAAAGCTCTTCATTAAGAAGAAGAGTCCACACCCTTTCCATTCAAGCACTCAGATCCAAATTCATACAACAATACATTTCATTCTGATAGGTCGCATAACACATCGAGTCGGAACACAAGATATAAAAAGACAAAAAGGTGCCAAAAAGTGCAAAGAGAAATCGAAATGAAATAAAAACGGCACAAAAGTAAATAGGAGGAAAAGATGTGGATGGGATGAGTCTAAATGGATGGGATGAATGATGGGATGGGATGATTATTAACTAGATACGTCCTTTGGCGTATATGGTGTCTAATGTACTCGACGATTGGTTCATTATGACTTCTTCACGGACAGGGCTTCTTTTCTTTCTTCCTTCTATGCGCAGTTGTACAGTCGGGATGATCGTTCGTGCATGGCGCGGGGTGGGAGAGGTTGGCTTCCGGAATATGGACAAGCATGGTCCGATTCTCATGCCCAATGTCCCAATAGCGCCATAAGCCCCGCCCCAGTGATCATGCTCACCGACGCAAACACCAACTTCCCATTCGACATGTGGTGGATCTTGGGGTTGAACATGAACTCGTGGGCCAACAACTACCAACGCCACGTCAAAAAAACACTCGGAATGAAGAGAACGAAACAGAAGTAAACGTACCTCAACTAACCCCGTATACAACAAAATCCCCGAACTCACAGAATCCAATACCCCACTCACAATCGACGCCACCATCCCAACCGGGTTATATGTCGCCCGTACCCCTAACCCAATCGCGATTCCCAAGGGAGTACTCATCCCGTATAGGAGCGCACCTGCGACGGGGACCCAGTGATACCCTGGGAGGAGGTCCATGAATGCGAGACGGGCGCCAAGGCCGAGACCTTCGAATGTTTCTGATAAGAGTAAAGTTAGGGTTTGGATGAGGTGGCGCTGAATAAGATGGGATGGACGTACGATGGAATGTGAGAACGACAAAAAGGACTTTGAAAGCTGGGTCGACGGCCAATGTGAGCCCAATCAACACACTATGGAACACGACTCCGAATTCTAAGATTCCGATGCCGATGATTTGGGCGATGCCTGTGTCCAAAACGCCACGTGAGACACTGCCTGTTGAGTGTGTGGTTGTGGATGAGATGGGGTTGGATGCGGATAGCCCGAGTTCGAGGTCTTTCTCTTTGGAGGATGATGAAGGGGAGGATTCTTTGGATTGAGTGAGAGAGGTTATTGAGTGGGAGTGTGATGGGTGTGGGTGTGGTTGAGTATGTGAATCGTGTACAACTTCAGGGCCATGTGCGGCGTGCTGGTCTTCATGGTCATGATCATGTCCGTGTGGGTCTAAAAAACCAACAAAAACAATGAAAATTAAAACCTGTCTGAAAAAATAAATAAAGACAAAGCATTACGCACTATGCGCTATTAATCCGATACTTTTAAGCTTTGCGGATCCCCATCGGTAGGCTATTAACTCGAGGAAGAAAATAGAGAAGATGCTGGTCATGGAGATTGCTAAAGCCCATGGCTGGAAAGGGTGTTAGAGCAGCTTCTGAAGTGGGAGGTGATGAGACCATACGTAGTCTGTCCATGCATCTCCTAAACATTCTGATTCGAGGGCTCCAAGCGCGGGTGCGAGGAGGTGGATGAAAGCAGTGGCGATCTAATCCAACATAAAACATTTTAATACCAATACAAAACCATCATAGAAGATATTCCACATACAATAACGCCGGATCCAAAGTACTTTGCAAAGCTACACCCACAAATCAGGACACCATCGTCAAAGCGTAACACGGCAAGTGGGACCTACTCAAAAACAAGCGGCGGGACCCTAATCCATTTGCTCCTCCTCGACAACACAGGAAACAATGCCCCAACCGTTGACGCCACCCCAATAATGAACAAACTCGCTACCCTCAGCCCGAACAGGTCCACCTCGTTCTTCACGTCCCCGCATGGAGCACCATCGTGGTCGAGGTCTCGTATTCCTAGCATCTTTTCTGTTTTACCTTGACTGCAGAAAGACGAGGCAAAGGAAGTGGGAGGGTAAGGGTAAGAGGAAAAACCAAATTCGTTTTGTACACACCCATGAGTACCGCACCAGTCGTGCTGGGGACTGGGCGTCTAGCGACGTTGCCTTCTTAATTGGGCAACTGACTTGGAAGCTTGCTTGGTGACGTATTCCCTTGGGCTGGGTACCGCTTCGGTGACAGGGTTATTTGGGAGAAAATATTTTATTTAAGAGGAAGATGAGGTGGATATGGACCTGGGAGTTAAGCTGGTGACCAGGGTTATCTTTGTGCACCTCATTGCATCACCAACCCCACCAGTCAGCCGTACAGCCCAGTGAGCAATAAATTCGGTTCAAATTTCAATTGATCCTGTCACTCCTATGGAATCTCTCCACGCTTGACCTTATTCTATATTGTATAATTAAATATATTCAAAAATATCCTCGTAACCAGTAACAAGCCAAAGTAGCGCGAATCGACCTACACTTGGAGGGTTCTCAGATTTGACGTAAGCCTGTGCTGTAAGGGTCTTGTCAAGTGATGCACGGATTGTGATGACTGGGTATCTCTGCTGTTGATAAAAGTTTTCAGAGAGGACCCTCTGGATTATTGAGCCCGGGAGACCAAAGATCAAAGTAGGTATAGATCCCCAGCAAACTTGGCGCAATTTTCTTGGTAGTCCGATAAACCCCGGGGTTATCCTATGGCTTTCTGCTCAGGAAGTGCTGGGAAGACATGGTTGTTTATGGGGGAATCCCCTGCATTTTCGGAACTAGGACTGCCCCCTCATATCCAAGATAGAAACAAAGTTTTTCAGAGTCAAAATTAGCAAATCTTTAGCCTTTTGCTGTGAGATAATATTCCCTGAGAAGGAAGAAAAGGCCCATGAAAACTCAGAAGGATGCCGTGCCCTTCCTAAACATGTTCCTAGATATTTGATAGCCATTTTCCGAATACTTTCCAACCTAGGTATGTTGCTTGTAAAAGGTGGTATATTCCAAAGCTTTCAGGACTATGGATCAGTTTAGGATGATTCTCTCAGGTTCAAATCTTTACAGGCCAACTAGGAAATTATGCCATTTTTGCTTTGATAGAAAGTCCGTCGCTCTTAGAGAACCAATCCAATAATCACTCGAATGCATATATCCTTTTGTTTTGGTATGTTTTATGAAAATGCAATGAAATATATGTGATGTGAATCCAATCTCCTGCGTAATCTATTAGCACTCTATTCTCTCCTTACTCTGAATCCGAATCTGAATCTGAGTCCATATCGGTGTCGGACTCCCCATACCATTGGGACGTTTCGCATAGGCATTTCGCCGCCTCTTCAACAACCGCAATGTTTTCATCACAATCAGCTTGGATGATCCGGAGTCCAGAATCGTTTGCTCTCCAACTCACGTCCAAGATAAACCGACTCCTATAGCGATTCACCACCCTTAGAAGAGCCTCCGCCTCGTCTCCTTCCTTGACAGTACACTCCAGCAAAGTTATTCGCAGATTCGGGCATAGAATTAATCGTGTCTCTAGCATGGCAGCTGCTCCAGAGGTGAACCGAATCGTCTCGAATTCGATATGGGTGATGTTAGGACAGATGAATTGGCCGTCTTCGGTTTGTGAAGTTGCGAATTCATGCGCAAATTGCTGGGATAATTCAAAGTTTCGTATGAAAACCAGGGTTTCGACGTTGGGAACGGACTTCAGAAGGCTCACAGCTTCAGAGTTGCTCAGACAGCCCCCAACCAGTCCGAACTTCCGGATTGCTTTATGGGATCCTATGTATAATCTGAAACTTTCGAATGATTCCGGTTCCATGCACTGTGCACGCAAGAGGACTGATTCGAGTTTTGGGGCTTGAATTGACTGGGCGACCATGCTGCCCTCGGTCTTGACAGCATCGAGTTGTAGATTACGAAGCTCCGGTAAAACAATGGCTGGAAGAGGGACATCCTCGAAGGGGAACACCATCTCCACAAAATCGACATATAGGGAGCGAAGGTTAGGATGGGCTCGGAGGACTTCATACATATCCAAATGTGACATTTCGCTTAGTCCCATGCCTTGTAGTTGTAGTTCCGTAAGCCGTGTAGGATCATAAAGTACCACGTCCGTCGTCGGCCCTACGTACTCCATATAATTTAATTGAGGGGCTATGAACCGTCCACATTCGTCGCGACTAAAATAATGACAGGCCAATCCATGGGCATGTAAATAGAGGCGACGCATCTGCGGTACGTGGATATCTCCGTGTCCTCCAAGTGCAAATAAAAGATCCATGCATATTTGATCCGGGATATCGAGAACCTTACATCTCGATATGTTTTGGAAGATAGGTCCCATGAGGACACGACGATCGTGGTGTGGCCCAGAGTCGAAAGAAAATTCATAGGGAAAACTGATGCTAAAGGGAAGAGCCCCAGAACGCTCGAGGTGCATCTGTAGGATGCTGACAGGATCCTTGTACCAAGAGGCTAGGTATATATCCGTGAAGAGACTGGGGGTTCCCAGACCAATCCGACGCCATTGCCGACACACCTGAAGGATTGTCCGAGTATTTTCGTACATTTTGATTGTCTGGTTTACGGCGACAGTAGCCATGGGATGGTTATAATCGAAAGATTGTTCCAAATCACAATTGCCTCGATGCCAAATGAATATTTCCGAAAGAATCTCTGGGGGAAGACGGCGTATAGGGGAAATGAGTGAACGAGTGATTTCGGCGGAGCGGACGAGGGAACGGAATTCGTTGAGATTAGGAGGCGGACCGCAGATTTCGCCTTTGAGGAGATAGTATTCGCCGTTTTGGAAGCCGTCGTACGTGTGGATCTTGTGCTCAATTTGGTGAAGGATGTTTTGTGCGAAGATGAGATCCCCTCCAATGGGAGAGAAATCGGAGGCGAGAAAATCATAGCAGATTTTGGTGTATGCTTCTAGATTAAATTCCGTGCCCCACCTACAGAATACTAGAGGTTGAATGTAAACCGGATTGAAACCAACTTATACTCACATTATAAGGATTAGTTATTATATCTTGTCTATAAACGTCTGAAAATAAATGTTAATGGATGGTCTTGGTTTTTATAAGATACTCGTCGCTCTTCCAGAGAGTATGCCACAGGCGTAGGTGGGGGGTAAAAGGTGAAGAACCATGTCAGAAAAAGATACTTATAAAAGCTGAAACACTTGCACAAGGCCCAGTTGAAGAAAAAACAAAGGCTTGATACTGTGGGAATGTGGAAGCGATTGTCCCTTTCATGAAATGCGATGATGCCGACACGACATGATTGCCCCCTTCAGTGCTCCTTTCAAGTATAGGGACTTACAAAGCTGATCGAACATGGGATTTTGAAGGGTAGAACTGCACTAAAAACAATGGTCCAATGGTAGCATAGAGAGCATCCACACGATGGCTGAACCACCCAACTGGATATATGGGAACCACTGGCAGTACTTCAAGTCTCGGATCTTTTTACCATTTGTTGTCAATGTTCCATATATAACCTATGCATAAACCACTTCGTCTGACCAGACTGACTTGACCAGTGAAGATCTTGCCATGAATCATCAGGTATCGTCCATCCCGCAGCTAGTTAGCTGACATGAATCGAAGCGCCGATCCCGACAACCCCAGCCCAGTGTTGTCATAATACCCCGGTCAGTTGGCGCCAGGGTCAGATCTGTTCAGAGGGACCGATATTGACCTAATTGTGACCCATGGTCATAAAAGTCAAACAGAATAATAATGTTATTTACATATAAAAATATTATTAATCAACATGAATAGGAGTCCCACTATCTCCTGAGCTTTCTGGAACGATATTTTTGTTCAACAAATCAAACAAGACCTTCTCCTTCTCTAGATTCCTTATCCTGCCCTTCCACAATGTCCTGAAGGCCTTTTCCGCGCACTGAGGAACTGGTTTAAACTCACCGTTAGGGTATACAGTCGACTCGCTCATAATGCATAGCTTTCGTTATGGCCTATTTCTGATGCATTATGAGAAATATGCAATTGGAAAGGTGTGACATTTTTGGCGCCCGTGACATCAGTCACCCTTTTACTGTCGGATTTCATTGCCGATAATTGCTGAATGTCCACAAATATGCAAAATGTGCCTTTCCGAAGGTATCTGAGCCCTTTTGAGACAGCATGTTTGACTAGGAATATCAATGGGGCACATAGGCTACAAAAGTATTACCATATATGGGATAAATCCCATCTAAGCACACCCTGATAATACATATCCCTATATAATTCTAACCCCAGGGATGATGCATTATGCATTATGCAATTTTATGCACTTTTCCCACCTAACCAACATGGTTCAGACAAAAATATGATGCATTATGACAATTATGCATTATGATGTCATGCATTATGAGCGAGTCGACTGTATAAATAACTCCTTCAATGTGATAAGCCTTTGAATAGCAATTGATGCGGGGAGGGGATGGGCAGGGAATGAGGAATTCTGCAGATGTATCGAGTAAATCTTGGGGATCACATCCCTACAAGCCGCCGAATCCCCTCTGCGTAACTCTTGTACTTCATCGCGTACTTCTGCGGGACACCAAGCCTGATTATGACTCTGATTATTCTTGAACTTCAATTTATTGTTGGTATGGAAGTGATCCCCTTCGGAGCGTCTGGCCTTGACACGCTGAGAAGGTCCGAGAAGCGGTGTACGCGTAGATAATAGATGTGTGATCGGAAGGTTGAGGGGTCGGTTCCGTCACCGGGTGCTATAAGCTTAGTCAGATATCCCCAAAACGTCAAGGTCGGGTCAGAATAACCGACCCGACCTGGTCAGAAGTATGGTCAGAATTAATGGTCAGACCGACGAAAAAAAATGAGTGGGTCAAAATTGCTCAAAACTCTCAAATCACCCCTAGAGTCCATAGAATAATTATTAAATAAAGAGGGGGCAAACTCCCTGTTTTGCGCGAAACACTGACCCTGGTCCCCAGCGCGCTGTTGAACGAACTGCGGGGCAACATCTCAGGAAGCTCTGAGCTGTTGAACGAACTGCGCGACAACACCTCAGGATGTTCTGAGCTGTCGACCGGACCCGCGCGACAACATGTCAGGAAGCTCTGAGCACAGCGTTTATTCCAAGCTATGCATAGCTTGTTGGTTTCGGTCAGAAACAGTTCATCCCGTCTGGAGATATTCCTAGTCTTTACGCTATAAAAGCCAACATGATTAGTATCTCCACTTCACTAGTTCCCACTTGTAGTTCTCCAGCTGCCTATACTCTACTTGACCTAGAAAATGCAAGGCCGTGACGATAATGATAACGGTAAACAAGTTTCTCTCGCCACCCCCATGACTTGCCTCCCTATAATAACTCACATTTCCAGTCCCATCCCCTCTTCGACCACATGGTATTAGAAAGGCTAATATCTTCGACCGCAACAACCTCACACCATACAGAGGCCTTTGGATTGTCCAGCAAAGGATCGCTGGATTCCAGTGTCTCTTTCCATCCCGTGCTGGCCATCTTTGTGATGAAGCATTTGCGACCTTTCCTGGCCTGGACCAACATATTCATCGTCACCTTAGGCATGTCCGTTTCATTTGTGCTTGGTATGCGCTAAACTCCTTCATTTCTAAATTATAAGCACTGATACTGCATTAACCAGTGGAAGAACATTCACGAAAAGGTCTTATGCCAGAAACCACATGAGCAACAACTAATTTATCCGTTCGTTTGTCATATCGTTTTCTTTGATTTGCTCCTCAATTACATCGATAGTCTAAGCTGCCTGCCCTCCCCTTATTTGTAACACTTTGGATATCATTTGTACACACATCCCTATTGCTGAATAAAGAGTTATATGACTGTAGTGAGCGAGATATGCATGCGTGTGTCTTTCAGAATGGGACCTTGTTGGTCTTGTTTTCCTTTTCGGGGGAGGGGTACTATCTATGTCCATTGGATCCTCACTATTTGTGAAAATAATTCATTTCATAGTCCATGTACCCATTAACATTTTCCGAGGTGATAGAAAATAAAATGGCAGCACATGCTAAGAAAATGCGAAATGTCGCGTTAACATGGCTTGTATACAATACTTTCTCGTTTTGAGGTTCGATGATAAACTTTCTCAGCTTCTGGGTTGTGTATTTCTGAATCTGGACCTCGTTAGGTCTTGTTTCCTTTCCGGAGAAGGTACTTTCTGCACCCTTTGGATCCTTGATATCTGTGAGAATCATTCAACCCGCGCCACACTCATAAATCTTTTCTGAAGGGGATAGAAAAATACTGGCGCGGGCTGAATAGACACGAAAAGTCACGCCAATGTGGCTTGCATATGATAATTTCTCATTTTGAGGTTTAGATCCTTAGCTTCTGGATGCTCTAAGGATGGTATAGAAATTAATAGGTTATGTTTTAAAATCACCCTCAAGCTATTAGTAATATGGGGAAAACATAATACGATAAATAGCGAATTCCATCCGTGGTTAAGTCCCTCACTGCAGACCCAACAAAGCAAACCCGGACCTTCTTGTTGTCCGGCTCCACACATTGATAGATACTTTGCAGAGAATATGAGATAGCTGATTAATTACATGTTGAATAAAGCAAACTATAATATAACCAGGAGTCACTTATCTCCGTCGATATCCATCTCATCGTTGTCGGACGTGATGAAGTTGGCTGTGGCAAAGAGCCTGCATTTCAACATAGGGTGCTCGCCTCCATGAAATCTGTGTCTGCTGCTATTTGATTGGGTTTCGGAGCATTCGAACTTCCAGATGCCTTCCTCGGAGGTCTTCCCCCGATACTAAAACTGTTGTTTGATTGATACTTTATAATGAGGAGTCTTATATTCACATTGTAGGAGATGGCACTGGAATAAGAGAAACGAAGTCACCCCACACAGGGCTTCCAGAAGCAGCACCAAGAGTCAGACTCATCCTAGTCAATCTTCCCTTATTAAGTAAAATCGAAGTGAAAGGATTAACTTGGACTAGTATTAATAACTCTTGTATTCCCACTAAGCTTCGGAATTCGTGGGCCAAGCCTGGACACTACTTTTCTTGGTTTTAAAGTTGCTTCAATGCTTCCTCAAATCCAACTATGAGATGATCAACGTCCCTGTCTTGGTTTTGTTGCATAATTGCCTGGATATTGAATTCTCAAGTACAATCCCTGCCAACCGGGTCCTCGTAGCTCCTCCCTATTTGAAATACTTACGAGGCACCTATCAGTGGCTGGGGAATTTTCCAGCTAAACTATCATGTATTCGTCCTCAAGTGTTCAAGCTTTGGAGGGAGGCGCCCTTTCCACTCGCCGAACGATCATTCCGTGGCCACTTGTCTGAAAATATATCTAGATATCTGGCTGCGTATAAAAGAAAAGCGAACCCGCTTATTACTGGACTCCACCAGCTCCTGCCAGTATTTCTCCTGAGACCTTCAGACTATCCAGACAACCATGCAAGACACCACCAATAACAGTAATAGTATGCAACTTTTTGTCCGACCTATCTTCGTTACTTCATGAGTAGACCACCCTGAAGCAGTTAATACACTTTCAATCTTATCGCTTCAACCGCACGGGATTAGAAGGGCCAATACCCTTGACCGCAACAACCTCTCGCCTTACAGGAGTCTTTGGTATGTTCAGCGAGACGTCTCTGGATTTCAATGACTCTTCTCGTCACGTACTGACCACAGTTGCGATGAAGCTTTCGCTACCCTCGCTTACCTAGACTAGCATATCCGTCATCATCTTGGATATGTCAGATTTATTTGTTCTTGGTATGTGGCCAATGTCTTTCGAGTATTTAGCATCTGAGATAAAGCCCAGCGGAAGGACTTTCACTAAAAGGTCCTACGCCGCAAACCATGTGAATAACCGGTAGCTCTCGATCGACCGTCTCCATTATGATTATGAATCATTGTCGATGTTCGATGGACCTTATGCGTCGAATGATCTCTGCTTATTCACCTTGTATGCCCATTTCTTTGTTTCCTGCTGCCTGGATGGTTCTATGTATATTTATATATCGACGAAGGAAACCGCGTATATATGCTAATACTTATTTAACTTGAAAAGCGCATGCATTTCCAGTTAATTACCCGTCCTTGCATTACTTGGCAGTTCAGTTCAGTCCTGTAACGCCTTGGAATGAAGGGAAGAATTTTTTTTTTTCATTTACTATATTTGTAACTAATAGTTGACCTACAAAAGAAACGGCCTTCTTTCAGCGTTTCAACCTTCAAAGATAACGGACGAACTTCTGTATAACTTAATTAAACGCCAGATGTCACGTGTTGTCACTATAGCTCCCAGGTGAGGCCCTTAGACTATGCGACGTTAACCACGGAATATCTAACCTTTATACTTATAAGTTGATGGAATAATGTATAGAATGAATAATAGCTCTCGATCCCGAATGAGTCAGGATATCCTGCACTTTGTCGTTTGACCCCGTCGCATACTCATACAAGCATGAATAGTGATGAAACAGGAGTCCAATCATATAGAGGATTACAAGATGTAATGTTACAATACTTAGGGCACATACTCTCGAAAATACCATCAAAGATCTGATCTCCTGAACCTTCATATTCTCGTTCTCACCAAAGGGATCTGTATCGCAAACCAATACATACCTGCCAGCGCACATTTGGCTCCAGATGAAAACGATCACTGAATCGCCGTATCAGTACTGCATAGCAGCGACTTTATGCTTCTCAAATATCAAGCAATCCAAAGCGATAATACGAAGTCGTGGGAATGCCTTGGGTTGTTCCTTAAGTATTGTGGACATTCCAGGCGAAAAATAAAACTCGTTGGAATCAATTCGGTGGAGTTTGGGACGCATTTACGATTCACTGGGTTGAGGAAATTGCAATATTGGAGAAGTCTTTCACGACCTAGAGGAACACCGGATCCCACGAATAAGACTTCGAAGTTCGGCAATAGCTGCAACAGCTGCACGAGAGTGATAAGATTTTCCACCGCCATGCATTTAAGGACCGATCCAAACTTCCAGAGCGGAGGATTCGTCGTGGGGGAGAAGTATTTTGAGATAATCAAAAACTTCCGATTGGTCGAATTCATTCTTGAAGAAGAACGATCCCAAGTTTGGGGCTTGAAAACCCCAAAGGAGCTGCATGATAGGCCCAGTCATGCATACCATAGCCAACTGCAATATTTCTAGCTCCAGTAAGGACAACAGGGGATGGGTCTTCGCCCCCGATAGGGCGGTCCAATTCCGGATTTGCCAGATCTATGTATAAAGACCGATGATTAGGTGTGCTTTTAGGATTTGGCTTACGATCCCAACGGAGAGCATGCCAACGAGTCGCAGTTCTGTGAGTTTAGGGGCATCTATGACATCACTGCTGTATCGTGGAGTCCACCGAGTTCCATATAACGGAGTTTAGGAGCCATCATGCTTCTCAGGTTTCGTTTGACCAGCGGCGAAAACAAAATCCATGATGCTACTGATAAAAACAACGGATTTCTGGAAGGTATAGAGATCTTCCTTTTAGAAGATTGAAGAGACGCTGAAGGCATCCCTGAGCCTGAATCTCGAGAAGTCGACAGTGCCACAGGTTTTTTTTTCATATAAGCCGGAGGATAGCCTCATAATCGAGATTCGCCTCAAATGAGCTATAGTGGATAACTAGATTGAAGCGATGTTTCTTGAAGTACTTCAAGTACATGCCAACCATACTGAGTGGGTCGCGACAGAGGGAAGAAATGTGGATCTCGTTGAAGAGACTCAGCGTGTCCAAAGTAACATGACGCCAATAACGACAAACGAGAGATAATTTTGTTGTGCGAACGAACCCGCTGACCAGTGCGTGTACGGGAAATCGGGTTCTGGTGGTCGAAGTGGGTATCCAAGTCACTTCCTTGATATAATGTGAAGATATAATTCAGATATCCTCGGGAGTTGCCAAATGGGTCCAAGAGCCCTCTTACGAAAAGTCGTGCCTGGAGAAGGGCATAATATAAAGTGGCCTGCTCCGAACGAAATTGAGGAAGTATGTGGTGAATATGTTCGACGTTGAGCTGGTCGTGGATTTCGAGCAAAACCCGTTACGCTTCGAGCCAACAGGAAAGTCTTCCCTGGCTAAACATTCATGAGCCTCCATTGCAGTGCCTTCGAAACCAAGGGAGCGATTCAGCCTATAACAACAATTTTTTTGACGGACTTGTGAAATGACAAATAGTCTTCACGTACAGGGAGTTACTGGGAGGCTGAACTGGCCCAGACGGATAGGTAGTATGAGATTAATAGGTGCGACAGGTCCATTGAAAGCGAGGGGCTGATCGAAAAAGACATCGTACCCAGAGAAAGAGACGTAAAAAGATACGAAGGGAAGTTTACGAGGTGCATGGGGCTTTCAAAGAGCAGGGTAAAGCTGAAGTTTAGTCACGACCTGGAGGGGCATTCAAACAAAAATAAAGGTTGCAGAATGGGAAATGCCCAAAATAAGCGTGGGCAATACTCCTGAATGGAATACTCCTATATTACTAGACGACGCAGATTGATTTCGAGACCCAGGGTGGTTGATATCGGTATTAAAGCGAAAATGATTCGGAGGAGACTGTACGGGAGTGGACCACGTTGTGACCTTTGGTGCTGACGTGAGTGATCTAAAAGTGACTCCCCCTTTGTTCCTCGATTCAGTACTAGCTTCGATTTCAAGAGGGAGAGAATACTGAAACGGTCCCATAGGAAGAGGCATGCGACAATTGGCCACCTGCTCATATTTTGGGCAAATATGCTTCAGAAACAATCTGAGATATAATTTCAGCATTGTTAGATCAGTAAGCGAGCTCCAGAAGCCAATCCACGGGAATGTTCAAAGATCATAGAGATTCATTTCAACATCCCCAGCTGAAGCCGCCGCAGAGGGTGTGTTGTGGCAGAATGAGCCCATCTGTGGCCACAACGTTATCCTTTCTCGAATTATTACCACCCGTGATATTGGGGTTTGTTCGTTGATAAAAGGTTCTAGATTATTTAAAAGAAACGATGATCATCTGTGCAGCAGATGGCTTACTTGATGTCAAAGGCCACAGAGGATTCCTCATATGGTCGGTTGCTTGGAAGGTGAGCACGGCACCAGTGTTAGGAAGAGTGATGTTGCCATAAAGCAAGAGCGAGTTCCCTTGAAGGCTCTCAGAAGATTATGATGAACCGGTCCTGTTGGGGAGGGTACCACTTATTCAGAGGAAGAAGAGAAAGCAGATGCAAGCGTGCTGAACAAGGGCTTTCCTTCTCGATATAGAGAGAACTGGTCAAAGTGCGTAGGGGCCAATGACATGACGCGTTCTGATCGATTGCCACGTGAGATCTCGGAGCTACATCGGAATCAACATTTGCTCTCATTGACGATGTCAACACTCTCAATCTGTAATTCTTATAAGCTCCTCAGATAATTATCTCAGGACCCCGAAGAAATGTGGCTTGGAAAAACCCACTAGGCAATGGAACATCTCACCGAATAATCTGAGACAGATTTCCTTCCAATTTTTTTTTCCTTTTTTTCGCTTTCCCCCAACGACGGTGCATGCCCGGACCGGATTTCCTTATCCTTGGGGAAAGCACGGACACATACCATGCCTGTCAAATGTCTTATTTATTTCGCAACACTGCTCTTGCTCTTCCCCTCGGCCGCTCCGTTTCGACTCCCTTATATCCAACACAACTTTAATTAAAAACTTTTAGATCTTAACATAACCAGTCATGACGGATACCCAATCCCCTACATTCCTCGGCTTCGATCTCTCAACTCAATCCCTCAAAGCGATCATTTTGTCCCCAGGATTCAACATCGTCCATGAACAAGCCGTCACGTTCGATAAGGACCTCCCGCATTATCAGACTACAGGTGGGGCTATTAGAGGGAAGGATGGGGAAGTGACGAGTCCGGTTGCGATGTGGCTTGAGGCATTTGATTTGGTGTTGAGTAGAATGAAGGATGCGGGAGTAAATTTTGGGAGAGTGAGGGGTGTTAGTGGTGCAGGACAGGTGCGTGGGGACTCATTTGGTGGAAGATGTGCTGACGTGTTGTCAATAGCAACATGGATCGGTATATTGGTCGAAGGGAGGAATCTCGATTCTTGAATCGCTTGATCCTTCAAAATCCTTACTAGAGCAGTTGGATCCGAAGGAGGCATTTACGCTGCCAAACGCACCGATTTGGCAGGATTCATCGACTACGAAGCAGTGCGTTGAATTGCAGGAGAAGATTGGTGGGGAGCAGCGGGTGGCAGATATTTCGGGCAGTAGAGCATATGAAAGATTTACTGGCCCTCAGATTGCCAAGGTGCGTACAAGGATTCGTCTATTTGTTGGATTATGTTCTAATAGAGCTTCACAGATTTGGGAAGCTAAGCCAGACGTCTATGCCTCAACCACACGCATCTCGCTCGTCTCTTCCTGGGCCGCATCATTATTCTTGGGCAAAATTGCCCCAATCGAAGTATCCGATGCAAGTGGCATGAATCTTATGAATGTTCTCACATTGAAATGGGAAGACGAATTATTGGAGGCGTGTGGAGGACTCGACTTGAAGGAGAAACTTGGGGAGGAGATCGCGCCTGGAGGGACGAACCTTGGAACGATCGGTGAATGGTGGGTGAAGAGATGGGGCTTTGATGAACGTGAGTTTGCTTGTTCCATGGCTGCGCTCATGGTCTAATGTTCGGCCAGGGTGTATCGTTGCCCCTTGGACAGGCGATAATCCTGCCAGCGTTGCTGGTATCGCTACCACCGGAGATGCCATCTTGTCATTAGGAACCTCCACGACATTTTTGCTCTCCATCCCACCTGCCGATACACCTCCGAAGAGGCTCACCACTTCTCATTTGCTCACTCACCCCACACAAACGAATCCTCCTGCCCATATTGCCATGCTTTGCTACAAGAATGGTGCACTGGCCCGTGAAGAAGTCAGGGATAAATATGCTTCTAAATCTTGGGATGAATTCAACAAGCAGATCGAAAGCACACCAGCTGGAAATGACGGCTATGTGGCGTTCTACTTCCCTCTACTCGAAATCATCCCTCCCAATATCCAAGGCAACTTTTTCTTCAAAGATACCAAACCCGTCGATTCGATGCCCGTAAGTCACCACGCTCGTGCGATTCTCGAGTCGCAGTTCCTGTCTATCAAGCGTCGCATAAAGGTCATCATGCCTTCCAACGCACCTCCACTGAAACGCTTAATCATCACCGGCGGGACTTCCGCAAACAAAGTGATCCGCCAGTTTGCAGCGGATGTGTTTGGGATGGATGTATATACGGCAGAGACAAAAGAGAGTGCTGGGGTTGGGGGCGCGCTTCTGGCCCAGTTCGCGTGGTGGCGTGTGAATAAGAATCCTGAGGGAACATTCGAGGAGTTGAAGGAACAGGAAGGAGAGAAGCTGGTGTTGGTCGCGAAACCCAGGGAGGAGGTGAACGCTGTGTATGAACGGCTAGTCGATGGATATGGAGTATGTGAAGATTGGGTGGTGGAGAATTATAAGAAGGCAGAGTAGTTAATTTATTGTTTATCTTGGATTGTACGTCACTGTAATCAAAGCAATTATATTCACCAAGTTTGACACAACGGCTATGTCTCTAAGAGACGCCCGACTGACCGCTGGGGTGGACCGAGCGCCTAGTCGACAACTTTTGCCTCTCCCAACTCCGTGTCCGATTCCATATCCCTATCCTCATTCCCCATCGCCGTAGTCCCTAACGAACTCTACATCTTCCCTTCTCCTCCTTCTGCAATGGCTTTTGACCATTCCAAAGTACAGCAGTTCATAGGTGCGTTAATGAACTCTTTGATTGGAGCCTGCATTGACTGAGGGTGCATACAGGTGGAAACTCCCTCGAAAATGCTCAGAGTGGGCCTGTATATGACTTTGTCAAGTCCAATGGTGGTCACACTGTCATTACAAAGGTGCGTTTATACGCTCGCGAGTCACAGAAATGTTTTAAGCCATTCTCTTAAGGTCCTCATTGCAAACAACGGTTAGTTATCCTCACCCCAGCTTTTCCCACAACCACTTATTTCCTTCCTTCAGGTATCGCCGCTGTCAAAGAGATCCGCTCCATTCGTCAATGGTGCTACGAAACATTCGGCACAGAGCGTGCTATTGAATTCACCGTTATGGCCACCCCCGAAGATCTCAAGGTAAACGCAGACTACATCCGCATGGCCGACCGATATGTCGAAGTGCCCGGCGGCACAAATAATCACAACTACGCCAACGTCGACTTCATCGTCGACGTCGCTGAGCGGGCAGGGGTGCACGCCGTCTGGGCGGGCTGGGGACACGCCTCCGAGAATCCAAGGCTCCCCGAGAATCTTGCAGCCAGCAAGAACAAGATCGTGTTCATTGGTCCCCCGGGGAGCGCAATGCGTAGCTTGGGCGACAAAATTTCGAGCACGATTGTTGCGCAGAGTGCAGATGTGCCGACGATGGCGTGGAGCGGGACGGGCGTGAATGATACGACGTTGAGTGAGCAAGGGTTTGTTACGGTGCCGGATAAGGCGTATAGAGATGCGTGTGTGACGAGTGTGGAGGAGGGTTTGGAGAAAGCGGAGCAGATTGGGTGGCCTGTTATGATTAAGGCTAGTGAGGGTGGTGGAGGGAAGGGTATTAGGAAGGTCGAAAAGGCCGAGGCGTTTAAAAATGCATACAATGCTGTGGCTGGCGAAGTACCAGGTGAGTAATATCGAGTTCTGTATAGTTTTGACGAAGCCAATGATTATATGCAGGTTCCCCCATCTTTATTATGAAACTAGCAGGCTCTGCTCGTCACTTGGAAGTGCAGGTTCTTGCCGATCAATACGGAAATGCTATTTCACTCTTTGGTCGTGATTGCTCCGTTCAACGTAGACATCAGAAGATTATCGAGGAAGCCCCCGTGACTATCGCCAAACGCGAAAAGTTCGAGGAGATGGAACGCGCTGCCGTCCGTCTGGCTAAACTCGTCGGATACGTTAGTGCAGGAACTGTCGAATGTGAGCGCATCCATATCTTCAGAGTTTCCATTACTTAATTTCTTCATTTAGACCTATACAACCATGCAGAAGACGAATTCTTCTTCCTAGAATTAAACCCCCGTCTCCAAGTCGAGCATCCTACAACCGAAATGGTCACCGGAGTCAACCTCCCTGCCGCCCAACTCCAAATAGCAATGGGCATCCCTCTCCATCGCATCCGTGACATTCGTCAACTATACGGTGTCGCTCCACACGGGTCCTCTGAAATTGACTTCGACATGACCAAACCTGATGCAGAACAACTCCAGAGGAAGCCACGCCCCAAGGGACACGTTGTCGCTGTCCGAATCACAGCAGAGAACCCCGATGCTGGGTTCAAGCCTTCAAGCGGTAGTCTGCAGGAACTCAATTTCCGAAGCAATACGAATGTCTGGGGTTATTTCTCAGTAGGCTCAGCAGGTGGTTTGCACGAATTTGCAGACTCTCAATTCGGCCATATCTTTGCATACGGTGCAGATCGTACCGAGTCTCGAAAGAACATGGTCGTCGCATTAAAGGAACTTTCCATCCGTGGCGACTTTCGTACCACCGTTGAATACCTCATCAAGCTATTAGAAACGCAAGCCTTTGCGGAGAATACCTTTACGACAGGGTGGTTGGATACCCTTATTAGCAACAACCTTACTGCTGAACGACCAGATGCGACATTGGCTGTTATCTGTGGAGCTGTGACCAAAGCACATATTGCATCGGATGCATGCTGGACCGAATATAAGCGTATTTTGGATAAGGGACAAGTTCCGGCGAAGGATACCCTGAAGACGTTCTTCACGATTGATTTCATATATGAGGGCGTACGATATAACTTTACTGCTGCGAGGTCCTCTATGACGACCTGGACGCTCTATTTGAACGGCGGGAGGACGATGGTAGGTGCGAGGCCTCTTGCGGATGGAGGATTGTTGGTTCTCTTGGATGGGAAGAGTCATTCGATTTACTGGAGGGAGGAAGTCGGTGCGATGAGGTTGATGGTGGATGCGAAGACTTGCTTGATTGAGCAAGAGAATGATCCGACACAGTTGAGGAGTCCTAGTCCTGGCAAGTTGGTTAGGTTCCTGGTGGATAGCGGAGACCATATCAAGGCTGGAGAGCCGTATGCTGAGATTGAGGTACGATTATTCTTTTTGGTTGTTTTCATTTTATTGATGTGGTTTTGGTTTTAGGTCATGAAGATGTACATGCCTCTCGTCGCAACAGAAGACGGTATCCCTATGTTCGTCAAGCAACCGGGAGTTAGTCTTGAACCCGGAGACATTATCGGTATCCTCACTCTAGACGATCCTGCCCGTGTCAAGCACGCCAAACCTTTCGAAGGCCAGCTTCCCCCTATGGGTCTTCCTCACGTCGTTGGCACGAAACCTCACCAGAAATTCTACTACTGCATGGAAACGCTCAACAACATCTTCGATGGTTTCGATAACCAGACGATCATGGCGTCCACACTGAAGGAGCTGTTGGAAATCATGAGGGACCCCGAGCTTCCATTCTCTGAAGTCGCGGCGATTTTGTCAACATTATCAGGTCGAATGCCCGCCAAGTTGGAGGACGGCATCCGTTCAATTCTAGACAGCGTCAAGAACAAGAGTGGACGTGAATTCCCTGCGCCGAGGATCAAGAAGCTTCTGGAGAACCACGTTAATGACCACATCCGTCCCCAGGATCGAACCATGTTCCGCTCGGGATTAGCCCCTCTCTTCGCTGCTGTAGACGACTATCGCAATGGTCTCAAGGCTCATGAATGGGAGATCATCGCCAGCTTACTCCGTAAGTATGAATCTGTCGAGAGACTATTTGGTGGTGGCATCGAAGCTCGTGTTCTCGCTCTCCGTGAACAACACAAGAACGACCTCGACAAAGTCAGTGCACTTGTTCTCAGCCATACAAAGGCACAGGCAAAGAACAAGCTTGTCCTCGCTCTTTTGGACATTGTCAAGGCTGGCGGATCATCTTCGCTGGCGACTCCTGATCATAAGATGGGGGAGGTATTGAAGGATTTGACTGCGTTGGAAGGAAGATCGGCTGGTGCCGTTGCGTTGAAGGCGAGGGAAGTGTTGATTTCGACGCAGCTGCCTTCATACGAAGAGCGTGCTACGCAGATGGAGTCCATCTTGAAGACCTCAGTTTTGACGAACTATTATGGGGAGCAGGTTAAGGGACACAGGTAAGGTATTTTCTGGTTTAAAATCGCGAAACATGTATTGACGTCGTGTGCTAGAGTTCCGTCTGCGGAAGTGTTGAGGGAACTTAGTGATTCTCGTTGGGGTGTCTATGACGTGCTGCCTACGTTCTTCTCTCATGAGGATAACTGGGTCGCGTTGGGTAAGCACTAGAATTTATATGGAGCGAACTATTACTGACTTTCTGTAGCCGCCCTTGAGGTTTATGCCCGTCGTGCTTATCGTGCTTATACCCTCCTTTCGGTCGATTACGAGGAGGGAGATGGTATGGACGATGGCGATTCACCCAACGTCGTCACTTGGCGCTTTAAGCTAGGCAATTCTGCCTCACCGCCCTCCACTCCTCAGTTCGACCGACCGTAAGCTTGCCTGACACATTCTTCGTAACGTTGCTAATCAATTCTCTGTAGTCCTCAACGCCAAGGATCGGTCAGTGACTTAACCTACCTCATCAGCCGCAGCCAAACACAGCCGATTAGATGGGGTGCTATAGCCTCCTTCCCTAACCTTGAGACTCTCCGCCGTGGTTTCGAGAAAGTCGTTAGCCGCATTCCAGTCTGGGATATCGAAGATCATGCTCGTCGTCACGGTGGCAACACGGAGCGTCCCAATGTCCTCAGTGTGGCCCTCCGCATCTTCGAGGAAGACGATGATATGCCTGAAGAACAATGGCGTGAGGCATTCATTCAGTTGATCAACGAAAGGAAGGATCTTGTTGTCAGCCATGGTATTCGTCGTGCGACCCTCATGATATGCCGCAAGGGTCAATACCCTTACTTCGTCACTCTTCGTGAAATGGATGACACTTGGGCCGAAGAATCTGCCATTCGTAACATCGAGCCTGCTTTGGCTTATCAACTTGAGCTCAGCCGCTTGTCTAACTACAATTTAACGCCTTGCTTCGTCGAGAATCGTCAGATTCACATATACCATGCAGTCGCTAAGGAGAATCCTTTGGATAGTCGTTTCTTCATTCGTGCTCTTATCCGTCCAGGACGTGTTCGTGGGTCCGTCACTACTGCAGATTATCTCATCTCTGAGACGGATCGTTTGGTTGGGAGCATCCTGGATGCTTTGGAGGTCGTCAGTGCGAAACACCGTGGTGCCGATTGCAATCATATTGGGATGAACTTTGTGTACAACCTCGATGTCACCTTTGATCAGGTTATGGCGGCGGTTTCTGGATTTTTAGAGAGGCATGGCAAGCGATTATGGCGTCTCCATGTTACGGGTGCAGAAATTCGCTGCGCACTGGAGGATAGTGAAGGCGATGTTACGCCCATTCGTATCGTCATCGAGAACGTGTCTGGGTTTATTGTCAACTTCAATGCTTATCAAGAGATCGCAACTGACAAGGGAACGACAATCCTCAAGTCAATCGGCGAGAAGGGATCGCTTCACCTGCAGCCCGTTCATCATCCTTTTGCCACGAAGGGTTCTCTGCAGCCCCGTCGTTACCAAGCTCACCTTGTTGGAACAACCTATGTGTATGACTTCCCCGACTTGTTCAACAAGGCTCTGCATAATCTCTGGCTGAAGGCTCGCGTTGCCAATCCATCACTCACCCAACCCAAGGCGTTCTTGGTCTCGAAAGAACTTGTCCTGGACGAGAATGATGAGCTTCAAGAGGTAGACCGGGCTCCGGGTAACAACTCCTTTGGTATGGTAGGCTGGGTATTCACCTTGCGAACCCCCGAAATTCCACATGGACGTCGCGTAGTTGTCATCGCCAACGATATCACTTATAAGATTGGCTCTTTCGGTCCTCAAGAAGATCGCTTTTTCAATTTGGCTTCACAGTATGCTCGTAGGGCTGGTATCCCCCGCATTTACTTGTCTGCCAACTCGGGTGCTCGAATTGGAATTGCGGAAGAAGTCTTCCCACTATTCTCCGTCGCGTGGAATGTCCCAGACAGTCCTGACAAGGGCATTGATTACCTTTATCTTACACCTGAGAGCTATCTCAACCTGCAAGAAAAGGGCGGTCAAAGTGTCCTCACAACTGAGATCGAAGTAGACGGAGAACGTCGCCACAAGATTACCGATATCATTGGTCTTCAGGATGGCCTGGGTGTCGAGTGCCTTCAGGGATCTGGACTGATTGCTGGCGAAACTTCACGGGCATACGATGACGTTTTTACTATTACACTTGTCACCGCTCGTTCGGTCGGTATTGGTGCTTACCTGGTCCGCCTCGGCCAGCGTGCAATCCAGGTTGAAGGCCAGCCAATCATCCTTACCGGTGCACCCGCCCTGAATAAGGTTCTGGGTCGTGAGGTTTACACTTCTAATCTCCAACTTGGTGGCACACAAATCATGTACAAGAATGGTGTCTCCCACCTTACCGCAGGCAGCGACCTCGAGGGGGCAACCCATATTCTTCAGTGGCTATCATATGTTCCTGAGTCTAAGGGAGCAGCTCTTCCCGTTAGTATCACAAACGATACTTGGGATCGAGAGATCGGTTATATGCCTCCCAAGGGTGCTTATGACCCTCGCTGGTTCATTGAAGGCAAAACCGACGAGACGTCTTCCGAATGGTTGTCTGGATTCTTCGACAATGGTTCTTTCCAGGAGACGCTAGGAGGCTGGGCACAGACAGTAGTAAGTACATTGGGGAGACCCACAGTATGCCATATTCACTCCATATAGGTTGTTGGTCGTGCTCGTCTTGGAGGAATTCCTATGGGTGTCATTGCTGTTGAAAGTAGGCCCATTGTGTTGCTTCTTTATGAGGCCCATGGCTAATCTAGCGTCATCTAGCCCGAACCATCGAAAGAATTGTCCCAGCAGATCCAGCCAACCCAACATCCTTTGAGCAACGTATCATGGAAGCTGGTCAAGTGTGGTATCCCAATTCGGCATACAAAACTGCTCAGGCGATTTTCGATTTCAACCGTGAAGGCTTACCTCTCATTATTTTCGCCAATTGGCGTGGATTCTCTGGCGGCCAACAGGATATGGTGAGTCATTGTGTGGTCCCACTATTACTAAGATCTGACCCTGTTTCCAGTACGATGAAATTTTGAAGCAAGGCTCAAAGGTGTGTGAATTGAATTTGTCTTATGCAACTACTCTAATCTATGATACGAAGATTGTCGATGGTCTTTCAAGATACAACCAACCTGTCTTTGTGTATGTCGTTCCAAATGGAGAACTCGTGGGTCAACTATTACAATTCCATTCGTCCTATCTGATACCTTATTAGCGTGGTGGTGCGTGGGTTGTGCTGGACCCCTCCATTAACAGTGAACATATGGAAATGTACGCCGATGTTGATGCCCGTGCCGGCGTTCTCGGTTAGTGGTTATCCTGTCTTCTCGATGTTGCTTGCTGATGCCAGGTATCTAGAACCCGAAGGCATTGTTGAAATCAAACGTAAGTCCCAAATCGTAGCTCATAGAATCCCATATTTACAAATAATCAGTTCGGAGAGACAAGCTCCTATCCTTGATGGAACGTCTCGACTCTCAATACGCTGAGTATAAGAAGCTCAGCACCGATTCCACAATATCTCCCGAAGAGCGTGCTTCGGCCGCTGAGAGTCTTGCCGAACGCGAGACCTTCTTACTTCCAACATACAAACAATTAGCTCTTCTCTATGCTGATCTTCACGAGTAAGTGCCTTTGCTAGTCTAGTCCTACCGAACTAATTGACTGTCTCTGAAGTCGTACGGGTCGTATGGAAGCTAAGGGCTGTGCTAAATCCATGCAATGGAAGAATGCACGTAGGTATTTCTACTGGGCACTACGTGCCCGTCTCGCTCGGGATTCAGCGCTATACCGTATCAAAGCAGCTTCCCCCGATTCAACACCTGAATACCGTACTCGACTTCTACAGTCCCTATTGCCCAATGTCGATTTCACGGATAACCCTGCAATTGCGGCTGCCTTGGAAGGTCTTGACTTGGAGCCTACTTTGGAGCAACTACATAGAGATACGATTACTCGCAACATGTTGGCTGTTGCCCAGAAGGATCGCAAAGCGGCCATTGAAGGAATCATTCGCGTGGCCGATTTGCTTACTGACGATGAAAAGGCAACTCTGATTGCCAATCTACAGGCTCCTCGTACCGGTAATGTCTAATCCATTTATCGTATAATATCTCGCTAATGATGGTGGTTAGGACCTCCATCTTATAATTAATATTTCCTGGTTTCATCCTGTCGTTTGTATCTATATTTTTGAATGTAGTCGAGAGTTTAGAACATAGATATCATTGACTTGCTTGTATATCACACATCTTCGTTACGGATATCGTATTTTCCCTATCATATATGTAAACAGTGAGGTGCAAACTCACGCCCCGAAGAACTAGATTGAAAAAGAGGCCGGATCTGGCACCCTAGACCACTCGGCTATATTGCCCCAAAGCTGGTAAAAAATTTGATACATACTAATTTATTCTCTGTAATGAGTGGATATGAAGGCGTACATGTCCGTCATACACACGAAAATATCATATAATCCACAGCCCATTATTAAACGATCTATCCACTTCGAGTCTGAGTCCGCCCTCCATAACAGAGCTACATCTTTCCACCAAGCATTGTGTCATACAAATATGCATTCAAGAGTGTCGCGTTCTGTCACGCGTTGTCACTTGCAAGTGCCTCGCTGGATAAACCAGTAGAGCGCGAGACTCACAAGAGATTTATACCTCAGGTTGCGGATTCGGATAGAACTTTAGTTTCTACGTCCCTGTGCGACAGAGAGACGGGTTTTCAGACCTGAAAGGTTCAAATAGTACGTTGCGTTACGCGTTGTCACACATCATAATTGGTGGGAAATTTCCTGAGTAACTCCCCGAAATAGAAACTGTGCCCAACGCGGAGCTTCTTGGAAGAAGCTTTGACCAGTTTCAGAAAAGTAATGACTATACCATGTCTCAGGTTTCAGGCAGTGAGTTCTCTGGGCAAAGGTTTGAAACTCGTTGCAACATGTTATGATTTTATGCATGAAAAGCTTTATCTACACCGACAAATTGAAGTTGTCATAACTCTAACCGTTCGTGAACGATAATGGGATTTCAGTCAACTTATATATACTGAAATAAGATTCAGTTTTCTTCTCAGGCTCGTGCAATACCATCATTCGCCGTGTGGCCAGTGTCTCTACGAAACGAGGCTCGGAGCCGAGTACTTAGTATTGTAAGGCCATCCCTACCTTCAAGTTGTCAAAATACCGCCACAGGAGCATCCGCCATTCCTAGCTATATTCATTAGGATTGTGATTACGTCGATCTCCTTTCCCGTATAACTAGAGTAAGTAGATGCGAACGGCGTGTGCTGAGCTTGAGACACCCGTATATTCTTGAATGGCGAACTATTGTCTTCAGTTGGTCTTCAGTATGTATGTGAGTTCTGGTGTAGATCACCATCTTCTGGTCCGAAAACGGATCGACCCCCCCATCTTACCAGGCACGGGCGACGACAAGCTTTTATTTATTTTCGCCCCAGTTACCAGGAGACCGTGGTTTGTTGCTCGCCGCCTTATGCTTCTCAGTAGCTTCTCACTTGGGTTTCCAATGGAATCTCTATTTGGTATTTCACCGGGCTTCCACAAGTATAAACACTAGAATCATAACCAGTGTCTTCAAGTTGCTGTTTGCTGGCATGATACAAAATCAAACCTTCGGATCTCTACTTACGTACTATGATCGTTCCCACCATATCATGCATTTTCGCATTTTGGCAGATGTCTCCAAGGATATCTGATTCGATACAATGAACAAAGAATGTCTGTGACAATGCGATCTCAAGGTATATTCCGATCAGTATTAAAAAAAAAAAAAAAATCGTTATTTTATACATGGTGATTTAATTGGATAATCTCCGTGAAGGTTATATATGAAAGCAAAAAATCTAGCCCCACGCGGGGGTCGAACCCGCAACCTTGAGATAGCACTCGCTAAGAGTCTCACGCTCTACCGATTGAGCTAGCGAGGCGACATGAAAGGGAACCCTATTTAGACATAGCTACGTGGCGTACAACCGAGGCGTAAGCTTGAATTAGTGTATTGCGAGTATCCATACTAGGTCGCTCAAAGATATAAGATACCTATTCCGGGCTATTCATTAGACGAAATCAACTCGAAGTTGGCGATGGTCGAACTGGCTCCAGGCTGAGGAGGCTTCAGTTCCGGTCTTTTCGCAACTGTATCTAGGTTCGGAGAAAACAACTACTAGGTCTGATGGTCCCATAGAGGGAGCTGGATCCCTACGTTTAAGTCGCTCAACCCTAATTTTCACTGTGATACGCTGTCGTAGAATTTGGATAGGAACTTGTCACGTAACTACCCTGGTAGCCACTACTAGATACGGGGATTTAAGGTTTTGCAGAGGGGCGTGAATACTTCAAACTACACAGATATTTACATACAGTACTCGGAATTATAGCGAGGGAGAAGAGAGGCATCCAGGGCATCCAAGGCATCGCAATAAAGCAAAATTATAATAATATCTTAACTTGATATTATTTCCGACTTCTGATAGCACAATTTAGTAAGCTACCCACAATATCCCAATGCTCCCGGAGGGTGTGCTGAGTATATGCATTTTGGTTATTGAACCAGATAATATGTGCATCTTTTTGTCCCGCCTTGAATTCTGGCGATGATTCTCAAAATCAAATCTTTCAGTCTTATTATTGTCAACGTAATCCTGAGATATAGTGAAGCGCATTGAAATAGACATATATCCAGAGCTTACGAGACTGCTCAGGAGTGTTAATATTCCACCAAAATCCGACCCAACAGATCCAGGTCATAATGCCTGAATGGGTAAATAAACAAATCCACAGCTTACGAGAAACAATTGAACTTCCATGAGATTTGGCATCAGTTTGTAGCGAATCTTGGCATTAACTGTCCACCTTCTATCCTCAGATGATCATCCTCCCTTTCAAGTCCGCCTATGTCCCCTAATCTCTTTATGAATACGGTATATCACCGATCATGTTTTCTTGACACACAGGTGGAAAGGAGCGTGATAGGCCACCCTGTTTCATGCAGAAAGTGGAATCTGCACTTCAACTTGTTGGTTAAGAAACTCGGAAAGATTACGCTTCGTTTACTATCTGCCAACGTTGGTTGATACCTACACACGTTATATTTTCTAATAAGCAAGATAAGTATTTCCAGAAACTAGAAACACAGGAGTAGGATTCACTGATATATATATGAACCCACATCCGATCCGAACTCTATCCGGATCACACCCCCTGGCCTGCTCCACGCATCGATCCCTAAAAGGTCGGTAATGATAGCGCGAATGTCAGCGTAGTCCGAGAACATGCAGGAAGATGGGGAAACTGGTGGACAACCTTCAGATACAATAGTGGGCGGTCATTTCATGGGCTTCTACGGCTACACTAACTCCGAGAGACATTCATGGTGAGGCTATAGATGCTGTGCCTTCCTTTGGTCAATACCACGCAAATCTCTCACCGCCCGTCGGAACGGAACGTGGAGACATCACGACACCGCCACTGACATAGCTGAATTCGGAGATGAGACTTTGTGTAAGATGTACTCGCAACACAACTGTATCACCAAGCAGACTGAAAACAAACGGATCGCGTCAGAACATGAAACCATATGGATACGGGAGTTAAGATACAACAGTGATTTCGAATTGGTATCTAACGAGGCTAGTCGCCCGCGAGAATCTGGGAATTATTTTCAAAGGGAGGCCAGGGAAGAATCATGTATGTCCGGAGTATTAAAGGCGTGAATACGGTAAGGAAGATGTGACTAAATTTGGGTCACAGACTGAGGGAGCTAGGATCAGCCAAGGGCTGAGAGAACAAAAACGGGATCTGTGCTTACTCACACTTCATCAAGAAAAAGGGTGCTACTGTGTTTCATGTCTGAACTCCTTGAACGACGTCGGGATATTCCTGCCGGATCATCTGGAAATAGTGAAAGATTTCATGAGTATCCAGCAGAAAAGATGAGTAATACACACGAGGGATCTTACCTCAAATAGCTCAGGAGCCCGGATAGCCAAGACTTGAGGGTCTTCTCCCAGTCCGACGAATCTAAGTAAACCCGTTAAAGAAGGTCCGATATCGCCGATTAACATATACCCACATGGTTGATACGCCGGCCTCAATGGAAGCAGACAGCGTCAAAGCTACAGATATTCAGCATAGATCAAGGAAGAATAATTGCCAAAGGCTTACATGATGTTAGTCCTATCAAAAACGAGAATAGGATCACTGGTGCTGTGTACTGCCCCTTGTCATTATAGTCCGGGTGCGTGACTACCATTGAATACTATGGTCAACTAAATCATGACGATAAACCGATGATGATACTTACGACGAAGATACAGGTAGCCCAACAGAGATGTCAGAAGACCAACGATATAACCTCCCCATGTCAGGGCTAAATTTACGAAGAACATAAGAATATTTCTATCTCGGAAGAATAGAGAAATGCTAACTCATGCTGACCAGCGAATCATTGATTATTGCTGTGATACCCCTATCGGTAAGTAGTCTCCAGGTGTCTCTTGCAGCAGGAATATAAGGTTTTCCATATAACGCAATTTCTATATACGCATATCTGTAAACGAGCGTCAGATATGACAAAAAGCAATTTACCAAAATTGCTAATTACCTGTTAAAGTATTCGACAAGACTTTCGATGACCCCAATGAAGCACTCGGCGCAACACGCTATACATGCGAGGGCACCTTTGAATAAAGAATGTAGTCAATATTCACCATCAAACTAAAAGGCGGATATTGAAATCCGACCATTATTTTCGGCATCAGCTGAGTGACGCAGAGCACTGAGCAGCATCCTGATTAATTCGAGAATTGTCACAATGAGTGATCCAAAGGCAATAGAGCCCAGAGAAAGGGTGGATGCGCGACCAAACGCAGATATCGTTGGATGGGCTGGCATCTCTCCACCAAAGTCGCTACGCGGACCGAAGTAATACCAACCTAGTGAGACTCGATTAGTAAATGTCAATAATCGACTGCGAAAATATATCACATCCGTAGGGACCACCAGCGAGAGTTGCAAGAGCAACATTCGCAATAACTTGTGATGTCCACAGATAACTGAACGCTTCAAAGAAGATTAATCCGGCCACTGTTCCACTCGAACAACTGCTACCATTATTACAAGCTGAAAAATAATAGAATAAATCAGTTAAAATTCTTGTGAAAATCAAAGTAACATTACAAGGATTTCCTGGTGTAAATTTATTATACCTTGGCATATCAATACGATGGTTCAAGCACTGCGAAGAGAGAGAAAACGTACGTGGCGATGGCGACGAATGTGAACCATACACTCATTCCGGATTGAAGGGCAAGTGCGACAAAACCAACAACATAAACACTAATATGATGTTTAGCAATGTCCATAGTGACCTGAAGGAAGAGGGTGGCCAAGGGAATTCTTGAACGATACCCAAAATAGGCAAGAAGAGAAAATAGTGCAATAACAGTAAAAATAATTGCTCCGGCTGAGTATCCCAACGATTAGGACAATGATTGAACACAGATTGAACACCAAACTCACAGTAGTATTTGATGATCCAATAATAAATGCAGATGCCAATCTACAATACAAGAACTTTTCAGATACACTGGATTGTCAGGCAAAAATACTCACATTAAAAGCAACCGACAGGATCAGCGTGATGTGCATGATGATTTTCGTAAACGCGCGAACGAGCATAAGATAGAAGGAGGAAAAAACGAGGCCTGCTGCGACAACAAAGAGTAGTAGGTAGACTGTGTGCCAATCCAACGTGATTGCTGTGCCGGTATTTGTGCCATTATGTCCGCCACCAACACCACCACCCAATCCGCCTTGTTGTATCCATGTTCGAAGGACGATGACACTGACGGCAATAAACCCCAAAAACTGATGGATTTAGTTCGACTTGCTATTCAGGCAATAAATAGTAACCACACACTTGTAGAATAAAGAAGATTAGAAAGAAAATATCGTTAAGTTTCTTCTTCTTTATCTCCATGGGAGCTCCATAATTCTCATATTGGTTTTTCTTATAGTCCGTCCATGGTTGTTCCGGAGGTTGATGAACTTGTTGCTGGGGTGCATAAGGCTGAGGAACTTGAAGTTGATACTGGTTTGGAGGGGGATAGTTTGGAGGTTCATAGTTTGAAGACATCTCAAGGCTGGCTTGAGGTGAACAGGGAGTTGGTTCGGCGTAAGTTTAGAGCACATTCATTATTTTAGCGCTCGCTTGGCTGAACCCCAAGTCGCGTCCACCGTTCTTGGCTGTGTCCATCGGGTTCCTTTCAACTCCCTGCCCGGTGGTAATATTGCTCAGTAATTTTCGTTCTTTCTTTCTTGAAATTCTCAAACATATTTCTCTTTTTTGTAGTCCCCGTACTCGTATCAACCGTCGTCTCCCAGTCGGGCTTAATGAGAAACCGATGGCCACAATTTCGAACCACTCTTTTGAGAACTTGGTTGGAGTGTCCAACCAATCAATGGAGAGAAACAAACCAACCGCCGTACCCTGGATTGATCCGAACAGCGACTATCACATTTGTAATAAACTATTATCGTCCCACCTTATTGGCCCGTTCACAAGTGTATCTGTCTTTGTTTTCACTGGGCCAGGTGAAAGAGAACTCAGGCAATACTTTATGTATTCTTATTGGAAAATTTCATAGCTTTCACAACCTTCTAATTTCTTCTTCCGTTCGTGTGTCTTTCACAGTTGTACCTAAGTAACTTTGTGCCTGTCAGTATTTATTGTGTCTTAGAAATAATCGGGAGTCAGGACGGTCTCAATCTAGGGGCCGTGCCAGTCTGGGTTTCTCAGAGTCAGTATATCCACATTTTCTGTACACCTTCTTTCATTTCGTACGCATAGATGTTCCACTAAAACCGCGTGATCACTCCCACTTCAGGAAAACATTGAGACACTGCCTTTTAACGTCGCACGTATGAGCTAGTCTGAAGATGTATATGAATGACGTGCTACGTATACATAGGAAAGCTAAATATGTATAGTGTCAATGGGTCATCAGCTGTCTCACCTTCAATACCGTCGAGATTGGATCGTTAGAATAATACAAGGCCACCAAGCACTACACCATTTAACATTAACGCATCCATCTATAGAATTGGCCCTATAAGTAATTTCATTTCATTCATTATTCTATTTGACACTTTTACTTACTGAAACCTGACCAATATTTGTCGCCAGAAGACAGATTTACGTCGGAGAAGCGTTGCTCGATGCTATTCCTCGTATGCTAGTACATCATTCTCAAATTCCAATCCCGTGTCCGTTGTTGCTTCATATTTCCGATCGTTTTATGAGCCGATAATAAATAAGAGAAATAATAATGTGCTATACAATATCCCATTGTGACCCGGGATAGTCGATGGCTCCGGTTTCTATGGTGGAATAACTCAGTCTGCCAGGATTCCGAACTAACTGACACAACTCTTGCATAGCAGATACGTGTTCACCACAAGCTGAACGCTCCAACTATCCTGTTGCCATGATGCGCACTGCTATACTATCTCCCCTGCTAGCTGATCGGTTGTCCACTGACCACGGTCAATCCTCTCGGATCTGGACAAGTTTACAAGGTTGAAGTCGGCAAGGGATATTTGATTGAGTGCGTCTGACCTCCGTTGACATCATCCGGAATGCCCAGGATTTACGTAGGTGACCTGGCCTGAGAATCCTGTGTACACTGCAAACCGGGAGGCTGTGTGGGAAAGGCATCCCGAGTGCGCCCAAACCTCCTGATTATTGCCATTTCGGCATTGGAGCCCTCAAACAAAAGGGTGAAGGATGAGTCTTTCTTACAGGAGGCGTGCGAGGAGACCTCCCTACCATAGAGCTTCAAAATTTATTGTTACTGTTCACAAAACGTCTCCAGGTTCATTGTGCTTGGCTCACACTCCATTATATCGGACCATATGCCCAATGCGTAGTATAACTATGAGCAAATTTCTTTTTCCAGAAGTGGATATTTCACCCAGAGGGGACTGCATTGTCTCATAGAAATATGTCTCATTATCGATTAAATATGTGATACGTGTCCTTTAAACTGGGTAGGGATACGGAAGAGATACCAATGACCAAGCTGAAGTCCACTTTTTGAATGTTTACGGCGCCAGGGCGATTAATCCTAAGCATATTGATAAATAGCGAAGGTAGACATCGAATAGCCTGTTCCATCCCAATCATGGCAACAAGGTTCAACGTCCAACTCGCTTGTCCCCACCCGTCAAGCAGGCCATAGCCCCGGAGAACCACTGATGGAAGAAGTAAGTGCGCCATACTGACGGCCCATCCAAGACAGTAAAGGGACAGCCGACGTCCAATAAACCGTGTCAGTAAACCTTAAAGGAGAAAATGGTACATCGTGCAATATTATATACGATCAACCAAATAAAAGTAAAGGCAAAGGCAAAGGCAAAGGCAAAGGACAAAAGAGTCGCATGCAGAGGTATACGTCTAGGATGCGACTTCGATGGTCGTGTCCATATGCCAATCAGACGAAGGGTCCGCGTTGCCATTAACGCCGCCTGTTGTTGGCTCCTCGATATGTACCTCACCATCCGCATCGCCCTCACCATCCGCATCCGCATCAGCTCTGAACATGAACAAGGGATCCATGACTTCTGCCAAGGCCTCCTCACGCTCCTCCGCTTCCTCTGAAACCAACGGCGCATGTGATAGATTGATTACGTCCCATTTATCCGTATAAGCCACTTCCATTTTCTAAATTATGCAATCAGACACGAAGCAAGAACAAAAATTGTGGGGGAACTTACATTAGTACGTCGTTTCTTGAGTGTAATTTTTCGTTCAATGTTTTTGTAAAATGCCCCTTTCGGTCTCCGCTCAAGTAATCCACGATCGACGGTTCTGGTCGGCGGTAGGTCACCATCATCCAAAACCAACAAGAATTCATTTGGTACATCCTGTTCAATCTTTACTGTCTCGTAATCACGGACCCAGTGGAATGGCGTGACCTAATAATATGTTAAGTAAAGCGTTCCGTGTAGAATATCCACGAAAGAGAGTACCAGGTTCTTTGCATCATCTAGGAAGCGACTATCCTTCAATAATTCGGCCGGCGGGTCCTCTTTTGTGAGATAATATGCAAGGAAATGATCTCCATCCGACTCCATTGGACGCAAAACGGCGCAATCCAGCCTAGTATCCTCCTCCTACATAGGATATTGTCAAAAGAATATCATGGATAAAATGGGGCAAAGTCGAACCTCAGCTGGTCTTTCACCCGGTCGTTCGGAGAACTTGAAGAGATCGTAGGCATTCGCCCAAATTTCAGAATCTGGCAACATTTCGTACGACTCCACAGCAGTGACATTTGGATTATTCGGATGCTTTAGGAAAGAAAGATCGATGGGTACATTAGATGGAGGGAATGTCGCTTCAATATCTCGGATTTGTGCAGCTCGAGACACGTCAATAGCAACATCATCAAGAGACTTACTGCTGATAATGTCAAAAATGAAGAAGTGGTAGAGTGAGATGACGCACGATTCTTGGGCTGAAGACCTATGAGAGCCTTCACGAGTGATGTACTCAGTTTTCCGTAGCCATGGTATGTGTGCGGCAGGACCAGGGGTTCCAGAAGGTGTTCCATGGCCGTTCGTAGACTGGCCAGGTATAGCATAGGTATCTGATACTAAAAACTGATCTTCAGGATCTAATTCTGGTTTATTCAATAGACTAGGATTCAACGCTGAAAGAGTAGAGTATAAGACGAAGAATTGTTCCAGTCGAATAACTCACAAGACTTGTCCGCATTTTCCTCCCATAGACACTCCCATCTCCCTAAATCAAGAGGCATACCGCATTCTGCATCAACAACCATCGGTAATGGGGCTTCATAGGCAAGTTCTGCTGTAAACTCCGGCCGAGCATATCGTGACGGGTTTGTAGGAATTTTGAGCAATTTCGGCGGGAATGGTGGTGGTGGAAGCGGATTGCTGTATCGTACTCGAACCAACAAGTCGAGTTTACTATATCAAAGAATCTCAGAGTGTCAGCCAAAAAGTAACAGGAGGAATTTACCTCTTTTTGTAGCCACTCATGGTGGATAGTTCGCGGAGTGTCGGAGATATATTCTGACTCCGCTAATCTTATCTCTCGATCAGGGTTATCTGGCTGCGGCTGGGGTTCTGGGCGTTGGAACCTCATTGGAAACTGCTTGAACATCATGTCTGACGATCTCAAACCCACTGCGACCACTTCTGCTGAAGCTCCTGTACCTGAAGCGACTCCAACCCCAGCTATAGAACCGATGTCCACCAGTACTGCCGAGGGGCCGCCACCACCTCAGCCAGGTGCTGTTCCTGTACCTCCTGTGGTACGAAGCTTTTGTTAAATTCATGTTTAACATGGGTGCTGAAAACGAGTGAAAGGCTGAGGAAACTAAACAGAAAGAAGGTGCATCTGCGATGGACGTGTAATTCGCATTTCCATCGAAACTTATTTTGTTGAATAGCCGTACAGCCTACTCCTACGACAAAAGTCGATGCCCCCCCTGCATCTGACTCTCCCATCGAAGAACCCCAAAATGCCTTGACAAAGAAATTCGCCGAGAAAGAATGGAAGGCTCTTAAGCAGTTCAGGGTACGTATGTTTCTATGTTTGGATACTTTAATATTGAAAATATTCGAATTCTGAATTCATATATCCAGGCTCTCTTGCCTGATATCTTGGAAGAAGCATTCCCTGACAAGCCCAATGCGAGGAGCACACCGATCACTCTCTGGCGCATCACAGTACATCCTGATAAATTCGTCGATGCGCGGGTCAGTGTCATCCTTATGAAGTTCTTGCGTGCCAGGTGTGCCCTATTAAATATCAACACAAACCCTAATGTACCAGCTAACATATTCCTTTAGGAACCTCAATATCCAAGAGGCACGAAATATGCTTGTCTCTACGTTGAGATGGCGCGAGATGTTCAAAGCGGAAGAGATAATAAACGAACAATTCCCTGAAGAGATATTTGGTAAGCTAGGGTACAACTTTGGGAAAGACAAGGATGGACGACCCGTCACGTATGTTATCTCTCTGTATACGATTGCTTTAGCATCACTTATCTGTCGATTTAGGTATAATGTGTATGGCGGAAATAAAGACTTGGAAGCCGTGTTTGGTGATATCCAGCGTTTCCTCAGGTCAGTTGGCATGTCTTGGTTCTCTGATCGGCGTTCCAATTTTCATTTATTCAAGATGGAGGGTTTCTCTTATGGAAAAGGGAATCGCCCTCCTCGACTTTGAGAATGTGGATCAGATGATCCAGGTGCATGACTATGATGGTGTGAAGATGTCGGACCGTACTGCGAATTCGAAGAATGCCGTATCCGAAACTACAAGTATTTTCACTGGTCATTACCCTGAATTCCTGGTCAGTGAAATTGGTATATGCTGCGGATAGACGTAATTGCTCACCTTCTTACAGTACAGGAAATTCTTCGTCAATGTGGCAACCCTTATGACTTGGATTTTCTGGATTTTCAAGCCTTTGATTCCTTCACAGACGTTTGCGAAGATGTCTGTTGTCGGGATTGGGCCTACGACAATTGGAAAAGCCCTGTTGCCCCTCGTTGATGCAGATGAATTGCCGGAGAGATATGGAGGTAAGGCCAAAGCCTGGTAATGGAAGGGGACGAAAGCGTTACCTATCAAAGAACCGACTATACCCTTCTCATTTTCGGTTAAATAAATAGCAGACTTTCTTCCTATCTAACACTGCAAGGGTATTTTGAAATATCTTGTCTTGGTCTAGGAAATGATTACGGTAAGAGGTCGACATGGATCCCAGATAACCCCGGCTTCGCGGCAGATTATTATAATGCACCACGAGGATGGTGATCTGTGTAGGACTTCCGCCTATGTATAGACCGGTCCTCGATGATCTTACACTTCGGGGAAGATCTCCGCAACTACTGAATTAACCATGATCTGATTCAATTGGTTGCATTTCCTTGTAGTCGGTCTCCACCACACACACTCCGAATGCATCACATAAAACGTTAGGGAAATACGGGGGAGCCGGTCAATGGATATATTTAGTAATTATTTTCTCACTTCTTTTCTTGAGGTGATTTCTCAGCCAGATGGGGCGTCCCCTTTCCAGCCTGGACTGGCCTTGATGGTGACATTCGGCGTTGTCACATTTGTAGCCTTAAGTGGGAACCTCACAATAACTTATCTATCGTAAGAAAAGATTTAGTACAACAGTATCTTTTCTACAATTACCTCCTGCAATGCGATCTCTAAAAGCATGTCGAAACTGACTCCCTATAAAGTTTCCTTGATCCGCAGGCCCTGGGATCCGAGATGGAGCGGAGATACCACCACAATTCCCTGATATAATTTCGACATTTGCAGCAGTTAACGATGGGAACTGAAAATCCTAACAAACGCCGAAGAAAACCCCAGGTATTGAAAGTCCCATCAAGCTCCCACAACCACTGGCGCGTAAGAAGTGTATGAGGTAACATTTGCCTAATGGGCCATTCTGTTCACTCACGCCGACCTAAGGAAATGCAACTATTCGGAATTTCAGTTTGATGAAGATGATTGAAAAAATAAATCCATCGGTATGATCGGAAACAAAGCAATTCTAGAAAGTACAACGTGATTATTCCCAAGGCTCTTGACGCTCAGTGTCAACCACAACGACGATTAATACATCAAATCCATTGTCTCCTGGAAATCGTGGCATCGTCGAGTGCATTCAATTTAGCCACGCGATCTGAACATGGTCAATTAATTTTGATCATCGAACTCGCCCGATCGCCATGAAGAACAAAGAGAGAGCAAAAACGGTATTGTTCGCTAGAGATCCGGGACCAAACGCGGTTATTGAGTGCTTCAAAAATTTGGCACCGACAGACGCGTCGATCAGTGACTGGTCATTACACTGTCCGAGTAATTGGTCTTAGGAATGAGCTATGACGGCTGCAACTAATGCTTCTGCCGTTTCTTCTTGTAGCAAATCCTTGACGTCCCAATCCTGGTCGATCGCCCATTCATACGCGTCGAGGAGGAGAGTGTCGGTGATGGGAATGAAATATCGAGCCAAAACGTGAATGATATTGCTGACACGAGAGATCGCCAGACGGGTGGAATCATCAATAGTCTAAAAGAGTATAGAGGTGAAGACTTTGGCTACTTTCGGAATTTTAGGGAACCTTACATCATTTTTATTGGAGTAGACTGCCTCAGCATCGAATCCGGCTTCCCCTTCCTGTTCTTGGTCTTTGATGTGCTTGCTCACCCAAATATAACCATTTAAGCCAAGGATGAGATCTACGCCACAGGGCATGGCATAAAACTGAGATTTTAGACGTCGAACAAGAATCGGGGGTACAGTGATAAGTTGACCGTTGCGCAGCTTGCATGATAGATCATTAATCGTAGCGTCGGTTGCAATTAAAGAAAAGCAAATACCTTGCCGAATTTCAACGTGCGAGTATGCAATTGCATACTGCCGTCTGATGAAATGCCTTGGACCTCAGCAACAAGAAGATCACCTTCTTCAAAAAATGTTCGCATTTGAAGTTCATCACTCTCGAGTTTTCGCCGCTAGAAGAATGTCAGTCATTTGTTATACAGGCTGTCTGATAGACACCCAATGTACCTGAACACCACCAGGAAGATTAACTGACGCAAGATGAAGGACAGCGTCTTGGCGAGAGTTAGCATCGACTTTCCATTTTCGGGGTAAAACCTGAAGCGAAGAAGTTTGATTAGCTAGTGGGACACTCTGAACAAAAGGGGGAGATGGTCACTTCTGTGATTCTTCCTACTACAAGATCCGCCATTTCTGGGTTGTATCTATAATGATGGATCATCAGGGAATGTTGATGGCGGAGAATTTGTCCAAGCGGAGTTGAGCCCACCTTGTCTTGATTGCTCGAACGGAAATGAGCTTGTTCACTCGGTCGATTGTACCCGCGACAGAAGCAATTACCTATTATATACTTGTTGAATTATTTCCTTCAAATTCAGCATACCTGGCACTGCACTGGCCTGGTCATTTTCAACATAAGTGCCATGACCGCTAAACGTTAGTAGGGTGCCATTTCAGTTCGTCTGAGTAATATGCATCTGGGAAAACATACCGCATGAAAGCGTGAGAGGAGGTGAGAATTTCACCTGGCGAACTGATTCTGTCAAAAACATCGTTCTCGTCGTTTTCATCGAGATCCATCAAGATGTCATGCTCAACATCTGGATGGTGTTTCGTGTATGTGGGTTGAGAATCTGTACGAATAGGATATGAAGTAACTTTGAACATGTATAACTCGGCGATAGGCAAACTTGAAGTAAAAGAGGGAATCCGCTAGGTGATCAAGAGGTGGAAGGTGTGTGACTGCGTTGGGAATATGTGACAGAGTGTGACTACGCGTCAGCCGAAGGCTCGCATCAAATGAAACTGATATGTCCTCCATTGACTTACTCAAGCGTCCCTTTACATACGATCCGGAGACTTATTTCAATGTGGTAACACGTGCATCTAACGCATCATGCATCATATCGGAGGAGTGTATAAGGGGTATGTCAATGCGGGAGCTCCGTCATCTGTGTCGCTCGTAACTATTCTAGGAAACTGAACGGTCATTGTCCTCCGAGAAACCGAAAGTCAGGGTTGAGAATGCCCATTATGCTCCGCCACATCGTCGAATAGTAGACAATAAGTAATGCAGGATTAAAAAAATGTAATGCAGGAAGTCTAAAAAGGATAGGATGGAGATATCATCGGCATTTTCAGTGGAAAGCCAATACTTGACAAGCAATACGCGTATACAAATACGAATGGATGTCTATTTGGTCCCATATCCTAGGAAGTAGGCCGACAACGCCGGTAGATCATTGAGCGAGGCCTCGGTGTAGCTTTGTCGTCGCGAACCGGAGAACTTTAGCACTACGACTGGACCACTCCATGCATGTTGAGCTTGGCCGGAGGTGATGCGGAATATTGATCGATTTACGGGACCATTCCTACTAACAGCCTCTGTGTCGTACCACAGTTGTAATGGAAAACGTAAAGTTTCTTGGTTGAGCCCTTGAGTTAGGGTGAGGGCTGAACAACGTCCGGAATCGAACCACTCCTCGATCTGAGGTCGAGGGCACGGCCCTACAGACATATCAGAAGGTGGGATGCAGTTGACTGTGATGAGTCGTGGCTTTTCCTCGCCAACAGGGAAGTATATGGCGGTGACAGAGATCATTTGGTTTGGAGAGGGTGTTAATGCAAAAGTATGGCCGGCATTGGGAGGTATGCAGCTACGTTTATGACGAGGCCAGTCCTGGAAGCATAAACTCGAGAATGAGGACGGGGTCGGACAAAGACAAGAGTAGTACTGACGCTTCGTAGATGCTCTTCGCGACAATACCATACTCTCTGGCACCGACTGCACCAGTATTGTGTAGGCTTGTTACACACCGCGCAGAGAGGCTTGGTCTCAGGGGGTGGAGAATAGGACATTAGTGAATAAAGATTAGAGAGAAGGAATTATGAGGGGATTATATAGGGGTGCAAGAACGAGAAAAATAAAACAAAGAGAAAGGAAGCAGTGGGCAGTAAGTGAAGAAGCGGCCCACGTGAAGAGGATTATATATCTCTACTCATTAAGGCCCAACAAAGCTGCATGCCGGGTCCGGGCTTCCCTGATTTTTGGGTCCACGGCTTGGACGAGATTTTGCAGGGAATCCGAGGAGACGTATGTACCTTACCCAAAACGTCTACCACAGGCTCTGATCCGTTCGCATGTAACGTCAACAACGAGGTCGTCAACGCAGCAGATGACGGCTGCAGGGGGTTTAGCCAACTCAGCAATCCGGGGAATAGCAGAGGCCGTATTGAATATTCGTTGAATATCGACTCCTTGGTTATCCTACATATCAAGGAATCGGGTTAATAACACTTGTCCGCTAGCCTCCATGTTGTATCCCCTGTTAGATATTCTCGGTTATTTTGGTATTTTTTAACTTGTTCAGGGCTTTGCAGGGCTTGGCGCCGCATCCGATGACTATTAGACTTGATCCCAGGTATATCCTACAGGGTACTTATCAAGATTGTGGTCATGAATTTTGTTTTGCTGTCCGCGAGGTAATATATGAGTGTTTAACCGTACCCCTGGTTTCTGCGCTGTTCTCTGAAGCCTACAATCCTATGTTGACCCCCATTTCCTTTGCCAAAGTAAAAGTTCAAGTTGGTCTGCTAACGCGCCTAACAGCGGAGCTCTAAACTTCAGTTCAGCTCTTCGCCACAACCAAGTTCATCATGTCCGACAACGATGAGATGAATATCGACGAAGGCAAGTGACTCATGGTTATGCTATTGTTTCCATTTATTCAACATGTCATTAATCAGGGAGCGGTGTTGTTAGACGGCGCGGCCGTGGACACAGGTCCCATGGAGGTGAGCACTCTATGCCGAAATACACAGCAATAATTATATGGCAAATGTCCACGTCAGGCGGAGATCACACAGCGGAAGTTTCAGAGCAAAAATATGATCGACTCGATGTCCACACTGGTGATACGGGCAAAGCTGCCAGATGTAAGTCCAATAGACTTGCTGCCCAGCCCTGATTGTCGTGCTGATTCTATCATTCTTCGTAGCTGTGGAGGGATGGATCGTAATGGTGACTAATGTTCATGAAGAGGCATCAGAAGAGGATCTTCAGGATCGCTTTGGTGAATTTGGCGAGATAAAAAATCTCCACCTGAACTTGGACCGCCGAACGGGATTCGTCAAGGTTCGTCTAATACTCCAGGGACTGATAGCTGACGGGATGGTGCTTATATTATAATGGATTATAGGGCTATGCTCTAGTGGAATATGAAACATACGATGAAGCCAAGAATGCCATTGAGAAGGCCTCGGGTACCCCTTTGCTTGAGCAGGAACTTCAATGCGATTTTGCCTTTATCCGTCCACCACCTTCGGGCCCCAAAAATCACGGACGTGGACGTGGCGGAAGAGGTCGTAGCGCAAGCCCTGGGAGGAGATAGCAATAGTCAAATGAAGTCGTATGGTCCAACTGAGCGTGTTGAGCCGTTTGTAATATTCCATCTTAAGGAGAGATCTTAGTGTAATTGGTACTTCCGCTGGTGCCGTAACACAATGCTATCTCCAACGTAGATATTATATCCTAAAATGCATTGTTTTTCCCGGGTTATTTTTTCTAAGTATTTGTAGTGAGTCCAGTGGGTAACCCTATCTTTGTTCACTTCCTTTTTCTCACGGGTCCCTTCGGTTTGATTCCACACCCTCCAACTGCAATCGTGACTCTCGACCTATCTCTTTTCTTGTGTTTGGAACGCGCTTTGATTTGAACTATGGGCGGAACAATAACTAGTGCTACCGAAGTCGTTGAAGACAGCGAAGAAGAGCAATCTAAGAACACCAAAACCACCAACAAGAAAAATGTGAAGGGCGCGAAACCAACGGGAGACGATCGGAATTCAGAGGCTGCCGAGAGTGGAGATGACGGGGATGACGAGGAGGAAGAAGAATATGAAATCGAGGCCATTATCGAGGCGAAAAACGGCGCGTTCCCTGGGGTGGGTTTGAACGTTTCCTGACACGTCTTCATGTTGCGGGTGATAGCAAACTAACATACTTTCCACGTATTTATAGGGTCGTATGGGTTACCTTGTTAAGTGGAAAGGATATGATGAATCTGAAAATTCATGGGTGATGGAGGATGATGCAGGGTGAGTGGCGAAAGTCATGAGGCTGTAGCCTAGACATTGATCAAATTTGTTGTCTTGGTTGTCAGAAATGCGCAGGAATTAATCGATGACTTTTGGGCACGTCGCAAAAAAGAGCAGAAAGACAAGCCTAAAGCGGGGAAAGGGCGGACACGGAAGTCGGACACGCAGGACAAGAGCGAAGATACCGTTACCAAAAGCCCAACCTCTAGTACCAACAAACGAAAGAAAAGCGCTAGTGCTGTGAACTCGAAGGTGTCTCAAGTTGAAAGCGATAAGGAGGGACAAGAGGAAGAAGCAGAAAAGCCCCGAACGAAGAAAGCTAAGACCGTGTCAGGTCCCGGGCCCACGAAGATTCGCAATGTTGAATCCGATGCGGATCGGCGCTTTGGCGCTGTTG
>Ga0157379_10000213_pt1 | contig 45082 bp, 24 predicted proteins | sample S25metaG_FD_121802 | JGI IMG/M metagenome (GOLD analysis project Ga0157379, IMG submission 121802) | Switchgrass rhizosphere microbial communities from Kellogg Biological Station, Michigan, USA - S2-5 metaG | ecosystem: Host-associated > Plants > Roots > Rhizosphere > Soil | place: USA... | reverse complement strand
GGGGGATTCGGAGGCGGTGGCGGCGGTGCGCGTTATAGCGGTAGCGGCATCGGCGGCTTCGGCGGCGGAGGTGGCGGCACAGCATTGTCCAATGGCGCGAGCGGCGGAATCGGCGGCGGCCGTGGTAATTGTGCACCAAATATCGGTTTCGGCGGCGGCGCCGCTGCGTTCGGCGGCGCCGTGTTCGTGCGCAGCGGCGGCAGCTTGCGCGTTGAAGAAACCAGCGGCACCAGCCACATGACCGGCAATAGTGTCGCCGGTGGAATCGGGACGTTTGAAGGTGCGGCGGCAGGCAGCGGAATTTTCCTGATGAGCGGCGTATCCGCTGTATTCGATATCGCCGGCAGCTACGCGATAAACAATAATATTGCAGACGATAGCGAAGTTTCGTTGCCTGCCGGGCAGACCTATACCCCCGGCGCTGGTTCCGGTGCGAGTATCACGAAGCAAGGAATTGGCACCCTGACTCTCTCCGGCGCCGGCAATTACGCAGGTGCGACCAAAGTGGAAAACGGTGTCCTGCGCGTAACCGGCAGCATCGACGCCTCGGCGACCGAGGTTGCCGCCAGTGGCATCTTGGCCGGCACCGGCACGACAGGACCGCTCGACGCTTACGGTACGGTGGCGGCGGGAACCCCGGCGAACCCGCAGGACGCTCTGACAAGCAGCAGTCTTACGCTGCGGCCCGGCGCACTGACCTGTTTCCATGCATCCGGCAACTCGGTCAGCGAAATGGACGTCATCCGCGATGCGCACTTGAATGGCATCGTGCATATCGACTTCGCGGCCGGTCCTCCCGTTGGTCAAACATTTACGTTGCTTCGAGGCTCGTCCGTAGTCGGGACTTTCGCCGGCTACGAGACAAACATGAAGAATCTGTCCGGCGTGTTTGCATATACCGGAACCGTGGCGACATTCACCATCACCGACAGCGATGTCATCTTCGAGGCTGGCATGGAGCAACCCATGGTCGATGGTCCTTGCGGAATGGCGTTCGCGCAGTGAGTGGACAGGGCGATCGGTGGCGGCCTCGGAGCGTGAGGTCGCCGCCGTGCCAACGATCTGCGATTTTCGCGACTCGCGCGTCCCTCAAGCAAGATCCACCGTTACGGGCAATCGCGTGAGTCACAGGACTTCGCTACGCACAGGCATGTCGGTTCTGATCGTCGACGACGTGCCGTTGAATCTGAAGATGCTGCGTGCCCAACTCGAGGCGGAGGGGTGCGTCGTCGTCACTGCACGCAACGGCGTCGAGGCGCTGACCGCGCTCGAAAGTAAGGCTTTCGACGGCATCGTCAGCGATATCCAGATGCCGCAGATGGACGGCTTCCAGTTATGCAGGGCCATCCGTGGCAACGAATCGCTGCGTAACCTACCCTTTATTTTCTACACAGCGACCTATACCGCGGCGATGGATCGCGAACTCGGCGAACGTCTCGGTGCAGATGGTTATCTCATCAAACCCGCGCCGGTCGAGTCTATTCTCGCCGCGCTGCGTCGCGAAGCCTTCCGCGCAGAATCCGCCTTCGCCGAAGGTGACGTCGTGAGTCTCTACGGTGCCGCACTGAGCCGCAAGATCGACGAAAAGAAGCAACTCGTGGACCGCCAATCCATGCAGTATGCGATCAGCCGCATGCTCGGCGAAGCGCAGTCGCTGGAAACAATTGTGCCCGAGATCTTGCGCATGATGTGTCAGACGCTTGGTTGGGTTGGTGGCGCATATTGGAACTGGAACGAATCGGGTCGGACGTTCGATTGCCTGCATACCTGGACGGCGTTTGCGCCTGATTCGCTCGACGAAGTGATGCAGCCTTCACGCCCGCCGCCGCGTTCGGCTGCGTTGCTTCCGATCGATATCGAGTCGCAGCCCATCGGTATACTGCAGTTCTTCAGCCCGCACGCGCGCGGACCTTCCGCGGACGTGCTGCAGTGCGCGGAAGCAGTCGCGCTGAATATAGGTCAGTTTGCCGCGCGCATCGCCGCACAAGGGGAAATCCGCCGGCTCGCCCACTACGACTCGCTCACGGATCTGCCGAATCGCAACCTGTTCCGCGAACTGGCCTCCATGGCGTTAGCGCGTGCGCGACGCTCGCGCGAGCCGCTCGCATTGCTGTTCATCGATCTGGACGGATTCAAACAGGTCAACGATGGCCACGGGCATAGCGTGGGGGATTTTGTTCTTGCGGCGTTCGCCGCACGTCTGCGTGAATGTCTACGCGGCTCGGACACCATCATCCGCAACGTCGAATCGTCCGCAGCTGCGCGCCTTGGCGGGGACGAGTTCGCGATATTGATCGACGATTTCGAGCAATGGTCTGCGCTCGAAGCGATTGCCGGGAAAATCCTGATTGCAGCCGGGGCGCCATTTACCGCGTCCGATTGCGAATGCAACATTGGCGCCAGCATAGGCATTGCTGTCTATCCGGATCACGGCGAGGATCTGGACGCGCTGAAGCGAGCTGCCGACTGCGCGATGTACCGTGCCAAACAGGCGGGCAAGAATACCTTCCGGTTCGCCGAGACTGCCGGCGACGGAAAAATGGGCGCGACTGCGGTGGCCGAACTTGCGGGCATGCGTCTCGGCGAAGGAGAGGGTTCGGGAACAGCAGACCCTTAGACGTCGCGGAAGCGACAGAGGAGGCAAAACATCTACATAGTCGCACGGATGTCGCCGCAAGGTCGGTTTGCCTACGATGTTCATGCCAGCGCTGCTGGCCGAGGCGGCGATGCGCCGGAACGCGGCAATGGGTTCCGCACGGTGGACAGTACTTGGGAGACTTTATGAGCGCCCATCTGATATCCGAAAGCGCCGCGATGGATCGCGTTGCAACCGGGACGGAACCAGCGTTCTTGCCGGCGGTGCTCAATGCTTCGTCGATCGCCACCTTGGTGTTCGATTCGGACCAACGCGTGCTCTATGCGAACCCGGCAGCTAGGCTGTTTGCCCGGTTGCTGAATCCGCAAGCCAACTCCGATGAGCTGATCCATGTCAGCGACTGGCATGCCGATTTGCTGCCGCCGGGGTTCGCCGCGGTGTGCGGCACCACGGAAGTCATGCTCGACGTGGGCGGCGAGAAAAAATTCCTGCTCGTCGAAATCTCCGCGATCGGCCCGAATTGTTCCAGTCCGTACGTGCTTGCCCTGCGCGACGCGACGCGCGACCACACACGTGAAACGGAGCTGCATGCCCGGAACGCCGAACTCGAAGTTGCCTACGCGCGGCTCAAGGGCGCGCAGGAACAGATCCTGCAATCCGAGAAGCTTGCTTCCATCGGCCAACTCGCCGCGGGCGTCGCGCACGAAATCAACAACCCCATCGGTTATGTCAGTTCGAACCTGAGCTCGCTGCAACGCTACGCCGCCACGCTGCTCAATGCGATCCTGCAGCTGACGGCCGCCGTTCGCCGCACCGGCGACTCAGCCGCGATCAGCGAAGTCGAAGAACTGCAGCAGCGTTGCGACTTCGACTTTCTCGCCACCGATATTCCGCAACTGCTTGCCGAATCGTGCGAGGGAATCGACCGCGTGCGCAAGATCGTGCGCGACCTGAAGGATTTTTCCCGTCGCGAGCGCAGAGATGACTGGGTCGAAACGGACATCCACCGCGGTCTCGAAGCGACGCTCAACATCATCTGGAACGAACTCAAGTACAAGACGGAAATAGTCAAGTCGTTCGGCGAATTGCCACCCGTCGAGTGCATACCTTCGGAATTGAACCAGGTGTTCATGAATGTGTTGATGAATGCGGGGCAGGCGATCAAGGAACGCGGTGTCATCACACTCAGCACGGGCTGCTCGGACGACCATGTCTGGATCGTAATCGGCGACGACGGCGAGGGCATTCCGGAGGATGTGCTGCCACGCATCTTCGATCCATTCTTCACCACCAAGCCGATCGGCACCGGTACCGGGCTGGGCCTGGCGATCTCCTACGGCATCATCACAAAGCATCACGGCAAGATCCAAATCACCAGCGCCCCCGGCGAGGGCACTCTGCTTCGCATCGAATTGCCGGTCCGCCAACCCCACTGAGCGTTTCATTCGAGGAAAACGACGATGTATCACGTAATGCTCGTCGACGACGAACAGAATATTCTCAACGCGCTGCGCCGTTGTCTGGCGCTGATCGACGCCACCCAGATCGATGGCGACGCAATCGTCGTGGAGACATTCATCTCGCCCGAAGCCGCTCTCGCACGCGGCGAAGAGCGCGACTTCGATCTTGTCCTTAGCGATTACCGCATGCCATCGATGAACGGAGTGGAGTTTCTCACCCGCTTCATGAGACTCCAGCCCGATGTACCGCGCGTGATCGTCTCGGCATACGCTGATCGCGAAGCGATAATCGCCGCAGTCAACGAAACCAACCTGTCCCGGTTCATCCAGAAACCGTGGAACGACGACGAACTGCGCGCTACCGTGACCGCAGTTCTCGGCGGCAAAGGAAAGACAAGAACTTCCGCTAGCCAGGGTGAAATGCGTTCACTGGAGCAGGAGTGCCCCGGCATCACCCACGTCGAACGCGATGAGGATGGCGGCATCGTCATCGATCTCGAAGACGATCAAGAGGCTTTCGAGTAAACGGCCGTGATCGACGGCGATGCTGCCCGCGATGTGTGAGGCGTCTGCGCGCTATCAGGGCGTTGCCGCTCGCGCGGCGGGTGCATAACAGCGGAACGCGTCGCGCACCTGTTCGCGCAGGGCTTCGTCATCCCACGGCTTGGTCAGGAACTTGAAGACCGCGCCGCGATTGACCGATTCGGTGACGACGTCGAGATCGGTATAGCCCGACAGGATGATGCGCACCGTATCGGGGTGGAGCTGCCTGACCGTATTGAGGAACTCGGTACCCGACATGCCGGGCATGCGCTGATCCGAGATGACCACCTGCACCGGATTGACCGCGAGCACTTCGAGCGCCTCGGCGCCGCCTTCTGCGGTGAGAATGTGATAGCCGTCGCGGCGTAACGTCCGATTGAGCGCCGAACGGATGCCGGGTTCGTCGTCGACGACGAGCAGAGTCTTGCGGTCTGCGGGGGACTGCGCCGGCAGTGCCATGCGTTTGCGGTCGCGCAGGTACGATTCGAAGACCTCGAGCGGTACGGCGGGACTGAAATAGTTGCCCTGTATCTCGTCGCAACCCTGCGCGCGCAGGTAAGTCATCTGTCCTTCGTCTTCGACGCCTTCGGCGACGACTTTCAATTCCAGGCTGTGCGACATCGCGATGATCGCGTTCGCGATCGCCGCATCTTCGGCGACGCGTGTAATATCGGTGACGAACGCGCGATCGATCTTGAGAGTGGTGAACGGAAAACGCTTGAGTTGCGCGAGCGACGAGTAGCCGGTGCCGAAGTCGTCGAGCGCCAGACCGACGCCGATGTCGCGCAGTGCCTTCAGCGTCACGGCCGCGGCTGCCGGGTCGCCCATGACCATGCTTTCGGTCAGTTCGAGGTCGAGCAGGTTCGCATCGAGCGAATGCCTTTTCAGCGCGTCGCGCACGGTCTTCAGCAGATCGGCCCTGCTGAACTGGACCGAGGACAGGTTTATCGCGATCGGCACCGGAGCCGTGCCGGCGGCGATCCAGGTCGCCAGCTGCGCGCAGACCGTTTCGATGACCCAGGCCCCGATCGGCACGATCAGTCCGGTCTCTTCGGCCAGACTGATGAAGTCGCCTGGCGCGACGAGTCCGCGCTGCGGATGGCGCCAGCGGATCAAGGCCTCGGCGCCGACCAGTTCGCCGCTGATCAAGTCGACGCGCGGCTGGTAATGCAGTACGAGCTGCTGCTCGTCGAGCGCGACACGCAACTGCTCTTCGAGCACGCGGCGCTGGGCGATCCAAGCGTTCATCTCGTTGGAGTAATAGACACAGCTTTCGCCGGAGGACTTCGCCAGCTTGAGCGCCGCTTCGGCGCTCTTGAACACGCCGTTGCCGTCGCCGCCGTCGCCGGGGAAAAATGCGATTCCAACTTGCGCGCCGATCTGTACGTCGCGGCCGCCGACGCTGAACGGACGCGCGAGCGCGCTCAACAGGCAGTCGCGCAGTTCGATTGCGATGCGTCCGTCGTCGCGCGGACTCGCCGCCACGAACGTGTCGGCGCCGATGCGGCCGAGCGTGTACGGTTCCGCGAGAAATTGCGCGAAGCGTTCGCCGGCTTGACGCAACAGTTCGTCGCCGACGCTGCGTCCGAACTGTTCGTTGACCCGCGTGAAGTCGATCAGGTCGACGGCTGCTACGCAGACCCCGCCGTGGTCTTCCCGTGCTGCATTGACGAATTGGTCGAGGCGGTCGCGGAACAGGCGCGCGTTCGGTAGTCCGGTCAGCGCATCGAAGTAGGCCAGATGTTCGAGGCGCTGGGCCTGGTCGATATGTTCCAGCGCGAACGAAAGATCTGCCGCAAGCCAGTCGAGCAACGCGACTTCCTCGGCGTCGAAGAAGTCGCGTTCGCCCGCCGCCAGAATGAGCGACGCGACCGCGCGCTGCCCGACGAACAGCGGAAACGCCGCGCCGGAAAGATAGCGGCGGCGCAGCAGATCTTCGCGGATCGGCGCTGCAGCCGGGTAGGCGCAAAGGTCGTTGACGACGACCGGTCGCGCGGCGCTGGCCGCCTGTGAAGCGGGCAGCATTTCATTCGGCACCGCCGCCAGAACAAGGCGGATGAAATCTTCCGCTTGCGCGTCTTCACCGTGCGCGGCCAGGGTCGTGAACGCGCGCGAGTCTGCATCGACTCCGACTATCCAGACCATCGGGAATACCCCATCGTCGCCGGCTACGCGGCAGACCTCGCGGAACAGTTCGTCGCGATCGCGCAAGCGCACGTTCGCCGAGCTGATGCCGACCATCATCGCGCGGATCCGGCTCAGGCGCGCAATCTTCAGCTCCTGCTGCTTGCGCTCGGTGATGTCCTCGGCGATGGCGGCAATCCGCTGAATCGCGCCCGTCTCATCGCGGACCGGGAAGCCCCGCGCAGCGATCCAGCGCAGCGAACCGTCCGCGCGCACGATGCGGTACTCGGAGTTGAAATTGTGCCCCTGTTGCGCATGACGGTCGCTCGCGAGGATGCGTTCGCGGTCGTCGGGATGGATCGGCATGGCCCACGAGGCCGGGTCGGCGTACAGGGAAGCGCAGCTGCGGCCCCAGACCTGCTCGTAGGCCGGGCTGACGTACAGCACCTTCGAATTGTCGGCGTTGGTCAGGAAGAACACTTTGCGGATGTGCTCGGCCAGCTGGCGGAAGCGTTGTTCGGATTCGGCGGTGCGTTCGAACGCGCGCGCCAGTTCCAGCGCCTGCACGATCTGACCGGCGAACGCGCGGGCAAAACCGGCGGCGTCGTGGCTGATGATGTCGGCGTGGCGCGCGCCGAGGATCAGCAGACCGAAGTCGTCGCTCTTGGCGACCAGCGGGATCAGTTGCACGGTCTTGACACCGATGCCTTCGAGCAGTTGCCGCGCGTCGGCGCTGAGCGCGGTGCTGGCCAGCGTCAGCGGCACATTTGCGCGTACCGCGCTTTCGACGACGCTCGCGTGCGATACCCACGCGTCGAGTTGCGCGTGCTCGTCCTCGCCGAAACCGATCGCGTGATGCAGGCGCAGGCGTCGGTCGGCCTCGCGCAGGTACAGCGCGCCCTTGGAGATGCCGGCCGCGTCGAGCGTGGACGCGAGCACGCTCTTGAGCGCCGCCGCCGGATCGCGCTGCTCGGCGAGCGCGCTGGCGACGCCGCTGAGCAGCGATACTTCCGCGCTGAGCAACGTGCAGCGTTTGGACAAGCCGCCCATCGCCATCAGTTGCCTTTCCAGCTGCCGGGCGATGACGCCGGCATGATCGAGCTCGATCTCGACCGTGGGGTCGACGTCGATCGCAGGCGCGCCCTGTGCGAGCGCCTGCGCCAGCGCGGGTGGCACCTCGGCGAACTCGGGCGTGCCCTGAAGCAGAGCGTTGGCGCCGACGCGGCGCGCCAGCGCGTGATCGGCGTCCGAGCCGTAGTGCGCGGAGATCAGCACGAGTGGAATCCTGCGCGTGGCGGGATCGGAACGGATTGCCAGGCACAGCTCGAATCCGTCCATCTCCGGCATCAGCACGTCGCTGAGGATCACATCCGGATCATGCTCGCGCGCCAGTGCCAGCGCCTTGGCGCCGTCCACTGCGCAGAGCACGAGAAAGCCGAGCATCTGCAGGCGCAGGCGCGCGAGCTTGAGCTGCACCGGGTCGTCGTTGGCGATCAGTGCGGTGCGCCCGTTGCCGCGCAGTGGTTCTTCCGTATCGCGCTTGGGCAGGAACATGCGCACCGCTTCGATGAGCCGCGATGGCTCGACCGGCTTGACCAGCAGGGCGGTGAAGCCGATGTCGGTGGCCTGCGCTTCCTCGACCCGGCTGAGGAATCCGGATACGGCGAGGATCGGCACGTCGGCGCCGTTTGGCAGCGCGCGCAACAGGCCCACGAGCTCGAAGCCGTGCAGGTCCGGCAGCACCAGATCCTGCAGCACGATGTCGAACTTCTTCTGCGACAGCGTTTTGATCGCGCTGCTGGCGTCGGCGGCTTCGACGACGTAGTAGCCTTCGCTTTCCAGCGCGATGCGGAACAGTTTGCGCGAAGTCGCGTTGTCCTCGACGACAAGGATTCGTGCGTGCGCGTTCATGTCGACGCCAACGCCGGTGCGGCGAGCCGCGCGGCAATGATGCGCGGCAACGCCTCGGTGTCTATCGGTTTGGAAATGTAGCCATCGCAGCCGGCGTCGAGTGCGCGTTGTTCGTCGCCTTTCATCGCGTACGAGGTGACGGCGAAGATCACGATGTCGCGCGTTTCCGGCTCGGCCTTGAGCCGGCGGGTGAACTCATAGCCGTCCATGCCGGGCAGTTGCAGGTCCATCAGGATCAGGAGCGGCCGGAACGATTGCAGGATGACTGCTGCTTCCTCGGCGTCGAGCGCGGCACGCACCTCGTAGCCTTCGCCGGTCAGCAGCACGCGAATCAGCTTCAGGTTGATCGGATTGTCGTCGACAACGAGGATGGGCTCAGCCGACACGGCAAGACTCCTCGATCGGGGTGGATGTTTGCTGAGCCGCTACGATGAGGCGCAGCTCCTCGATCAACGTGCTCGGGCCGCCGGCGCGCTCGCCGACACGCATGTTGGCATGTTGCTGGAGCCGCCTGCACTCTTCGCTGCTTAGATCTTTTGCGCTCCACACGATCACCGGCTTCAGGCGCGTGCGCGGCAGCGCGCGGATGCGCTCGATCAGCTCGAATCCGGTCATTTGCGGCATCATCAGGTCGATCACGAACGCGTCGAACGGCTCGGTCTTGAGAAAATCGAGGGCGACGAGCGGATTGCCTGCACAGACGACGCGATAGCCGGCGCCCTCCAGCACGATCTTCGAAATGTCCAATGCCGCATGGTCGTCGTCCACCACCAGCACTGAGTGGAAGTGCTCCCTGCCGCCCAGGCGCTGCAGGCTTTCCAGCAGTCTCTCCGGATCGACCGGCTTCTGCAGCAGATCGGTGATGCCCATGCCCTTGCCGACGCTGCGTTCGCCAATCACCGACACGACAATCGCGTTGATGTAGCGATTCAGCGGTGTCGCGCGGATGTCCCGCAACACCTCGGCGCGATTGAACTCGGTCAGTGACAAATCCAGAGTCATGGCCGCGAAGCGGCGGCGCCTGGCGAATTCGATTGCTTGTGCGCCGTTCGCCGCGTTGACCACCTCGTAGCCGGCGCCGGCGAGCAATTCGCCGAGGTAGCGTGCCTTGTCGAAGGCGTCCGCAAGTACCAGTATCGGGGTCCGCTGCGGGTCGGCCGAAGGTCCCGGCGCGGGTGCGTCGGGCAGCTGCAATACGCGCGGCAATATCGCGCTGAACACGCTGCCCTTGCCGGGCTCGCTGCGCACTTCGATGCGGCCGCCATGGACCTCGCACAATCGCTTGGAAAGGGCCAGGCCAAGCCCGGTGCCCTGGTAGCGCTTGGCCGCACTTGCGTCGAGTTGCTGGAACTCGACGAACAACCGCGCCAGATCGCCGGCGGCGATGCCGATGCCGGTGTCCTCTACCTCGATACGGAAGTGCGCGTCGCCCGCGGCAAGGCAACGGATCCAGATCCGGCCCGCATCGCCGCTGAACTTGATCGCGTTGGACAAATAGTTGTGCAGGATCTGCTTTATCTTGGTGCCGTCGCCGACGATGCCGCGCAACTCCGGCGCAACTTCGATCTCGATGCTGATATGTTTTTGCGCGGCGATCGGGCGCACCCCATTGCACACTTCACCGACCAGCCCGGGCAGATCGAGACTTTCGGCGTGCAGATCGACCCGCCCCGCGCCGAGCTTGGCCAGGTCGAGTACGTCGCTGATCAGGTGCAGCAGGTGGCGGGCGCTCGCGAGGATGTCGCCGATGTATTCGTGGTGCGGCTCCGACATCGCACCGAGCTTGCCGTTGTGCATCAGCTCGGCGAAGCCGATGATGCCGTTGAGCGGCGAGCGCAGCTCGTGCGACATGTTGGCCAGAAAGCGGTCCTTGGCCTGTGCCGCGGCCTGCAATTCGATATTCTTTTCACTGAGCATCCTCGCGATCCGTTTGCGCTCGCTGATGTCGCGGATCGCGCTGATCACCAGCGTGCCCGCATCGGTCTGGATCGGGCTCAGGCTGATCTCGACGGCGAATTCGGTGCCGTCCTTGCGCACGCCGTTGAGCTCGAGTCCCGCACCCATCGAACGTACGCGCGGCTGGGCGAAAAAGTTCGAGCGGTGGGCGACATGCGCCTGGCGCAGCCGCGCCGGCAGCAGGATCTCGATCGGCTGTCCGTGCAACTCGCCGCTGGAGTAGCCGAACAGCTGCTCGGCCTGGCTGGTAGCCAGGATTATCAGGCCGGCGGAATCGGCCATCACGATGCCGTCGGGCATGGCTTCGAGCAGCGTGCTGAAACTGGCGACGGACGGTAAAACGTTGTCGTCGGCAGCGAGGATGGGTTCAGGCGTCACGGTTGCGGCTCCTCGGTCCGGGCAGGCGGGGGCGTGGGTGCCGCCCGTCGGTTGGGCCTTTCCCGGACGTCCTGCGGTTTCCCGTGGACTGCTGATGCGCGTACCTTCCTGCGGTCGGTGCGTCCCAGGATGCCGTGCAGTTCCTCGATCAGCGTAGTAGGACCGCCCGTGTGCTCGCCCAACGAGACGCTCGCATGGCGACACAGGCGCGCGCGATCGTCCTCGGTGAGGTCCTTCGCACTCCAGACCAGGATAGGAAGCTCGCGCGCATGCGGCACCGCGCGGATGTGGTCGACCAGTTCGAAACCGGTCATCTGCGGCATGATCAGGTCGACGACGAAGGCGTCGAAGCGCTCGCGCTCGATCAGGTCAACTGCCGCGACGGGATCGTTCGAGCAGGTGACGCAATACCCGGCGCTTTCCATCGCCACCTTGGCCAGGTTCAATGTGGCGTCGTCATCGTCGACCACGAGGACCGATTGCGTGCGCTCCGTCGCGCCATTGCGATACAGCGCTTCGAGCAGTTTCTTGGGGTCGACCGGCTTCTGCAGCAGATCGGTGATGCCCATGCTGTCGCCGACCCTGCTCTTGCCCATCACGCTGACGACCACCGCCTTGATATTCCGGTTCAGCGGCGTTGCGCGGATCGCTTCCAGCACCTGGGCGCCGTCCATGTCCGGCAGCAACAGATCAACGGTCGCGGCCGCGAACTGCCGCGCGCTGGCGAACTCGATCGCTTCCGCGCCGTTCGTCGCCACGACCACGTCATGCCCTTCGCTGCGCAGCACATTGACGATGTATCGCGCATCGCTTGGGGAGTCTTCGATCACGAGGATCGGCATCGTCGGATGGGAACCGGTATTGCCAAACGTTGCCAATGCGAGCGTGCCCGGCGTCTTGAGCGCACGCGGCAACACTGCCATGAATACGCTGCCCTTGCCGACTTCGCTGTGCACCCTGACGCGGCCGCCGAGGGCTTCGGCCAGGCGCTTGGTCAATGCCAGGCCCAGCCCGGTGCCCTGGAAACGCTTGGCGGTGCTGGCATCGAGTTGCTGGAATTCGACGAACAGGCGATCGATGTCGTTGTTGCTGATGCCGATGCCGGTGTCCTCGACTTCGATGCGGAAAAAATCGTCGCTCTCGGCAACGCAGCGCACCCAGACCTGGCCCCCATTGGGACTGAACTTCGAGGCGTTGGACAGGTAGTTGTAAAGGATCTGCTTGATCTTCGATGAGTCGCCGACGACTTCGCGCAGATCGGGCGCGACCTGCACTTCGACCGTGAGGTGCTTCTTGGCCATGATCGTGCGCAGCACATCGCGCACTTCGCCGATCAGGCGCGTCAGGTCGATAGCCTCGGCATGCAGTTCGATCTTGCCGGCCTCGACCTTGGCCAGATCGAGCACGTCGTTGATCAACTGCAACAGGTGCTTGGCGCTGCTCAGGATGTCGCCGAGGTATTCCATGTGTGGCGCCGACACCGCGCCGACCTTGCCGTTGTGCATCAGTTCGGCGAAACCGATGATGCCGTTGAGCGGCGTGCGCAGCTCGTGCGACATGTTGGCGAGGAACTCGCTCTTCATGCGGTTGGCCTGCTGCACGCGCGTGTTCTGTTCCTCCAGTTCCTCGTTCTTGCGCCGCAGCTGCTCCTCTAGCGCCTTCTGCGCGGTGACATCTTTCGAGATCAGCACGAAACCGATCGGGTTGCGCCGTTCGTCGCGGCGCAGCGTGATCGCGACCTGCGCGGTAAAGCGCTGGCCGCCCTTGCGCAGGCGCTGGAATTCGCCTTCGAACTTGCCGGTGTGTAGCGCCGCGTCCAGCGCGGCGATGTTGCGGCCGCTCTCGATGTCCTCGGGCGCGTGCAGCGTGCGCGCATTCGTTTTGCCGACCATCTCTTCGGGCGCATAGCCGTAGGTGCGGCGCGCGCCTTCGTTCCAGGCGAGGATGTTGCCGTCGAGATCCATCGCGATGATCGAGTACTCGGTCGAACTTTCGAGGATGTTGCTGACGAACGTCGTGGCCTCGGTCAGCTCGCGGTTGCGCTGGGTGATCTGGCTCTCGAGGCGCTTCTGGTCGGTGATGTCGCGCGCCGCCGCAAACACGCCGCGCAGCTTGCCGTCGGCGCCGACGAAGGTGGTCGCGTTGTACGAGACCACGGTTTCGCGCCCGGATTTTGAGCGCACGGTCAGCTCGTAGTTGGTGACGCGGCCTTCGCCGAGCACCTTGCGGATGCCGTCCTCGGCCGCCTGTGGATCGGCAAAGTACTGCTTGAACGGCGTGCCGATCAGCTCGGCGCGCTCGCAGCCGGTGATTTCGCACATCTGTGCGTTGACGTCGCTGATGATGCCGATCGGATCGGTTGTGATCAGCGCGTCGATATTGGATTCGATCAGGCCGCGCGTATAGGTCTGCTGATCGCGCAGCTCCTGCTCGATGCGTTTCTGGTGGCTGATTTCGCGCGCCGCGGCGAGGATGCCGCCGACCTCGCCAGAGGTCTCGCGGAACACCGCCGCATTGAACGACACCGGCACGCGGCGCCCGGACTTGGACTTGACCACGAGCTCGTAGTTGGTGACCTGACCTTCGTCGAACGTCTTCCTGACGCCGGCGCGCGAGGCTTCCGCGTCGGTGAAGTAGTCGACGAACGGGCTGCCGATCAGCTGCTTGCGGTTGTAGCCGGAAAGTTTGGCCGTCTGTTCGTTGACGTCGGTGATGATGCCGTTCGGATCGACCGTCATCAGCGCGTCGACCGACGATTCGATCAGACTTCTGTTGTAGTTCTGCTGGTCGCGCAGTTGCTCCTCGAGTTTCTTCTGCGCGGTGATATCGCGTGCCGCGGCGAGAATGCCGGCGATGCGGCCGGCGGTGTCCTTGAATGTGCCAGCGTTGAACGATACGACCGTGCGCTTGCCGGAACGCGACTTCAGCACCAGCTCGTAGTTCGTTACCGTGCCCTCGTCGAGAGTCTGGCGCACGCCGGCGGCCGCGTGCTCGGGTTCGGTAAAGTAATCCTTGAACGGCGTGCCGACCAGTTCCTCGCGCGCGTAGCCGGTCAGCAGCACCATCTGGTTGTTGACGTCGGTGATCGTCACGTCCGGGTTGACCGTGACCAGCGCGTCGACCGAGGACTCGATCAGGCCGCGGTTGTAGTTTTCCGATTCGCGCAGCTTCTCTTCGAGCCGGCGCTGCTCGGTGACGTCGCGCGCCACGGCGAAGATGCCGCGCACGTTGCCGGCGCTGTCCTTGAACACCGAGGCGTTGAACGACACCAGGATCTGGCGCCGGTGGCGCGAACGCAGGGTCAGCTCGTAGTTGGTGACGAAGCCTTCGTCGAGCGTCTTCTTCACGCCGGCGGAGGCGCGCTCGGGTTCGGAGAAGTATTCCTTGAACGAGCTGCCGATCAGCTGATCGCGGCTGTAGCCCGACAGCCGCACCATCTGTTCATTGACGTCGGTGATCGTGTAGTCGGGCGCGACGGTGAGCATCGCGTCGACCGAGGATTCGATCAGGCCGCGGTTGTAGGACTGGGCCTGGCGCAACTGTTCTTCGAGGCGCTTCTGGTCGGTGATGTCGCGCGCCGCGGCGAACACGCCCTTGAGCTTGCCGTCCTCGCCGGTGAATGTCGTGGCGTTGTACGACACCGCCAGCTCCTTACCGTCCTTCGCACGGATCGTCAGCTCGTAGTTCGTCACCCGGCCTTCGGCCAGCACATTGCGGATGCCGTCCTCGGCGCGTTTGGAATCGGTGCAGTAGTCCTTGAACGGCGTGCCGATCAGTTCAAGGCTGCTGCGCCCGGTGACCGCGCACATCTGGCGGTTAACGTCGGTAATGATGCCGAGCGTATCGGTGGTCATCAGCGCGTCAATGTTGGATTCGATCAGGCCGCGTGCGTACACCTGCTGCTCGCGCAGTTTGCGTTCGAGCTGCTTCTGGTCGGACACGTCGCGCGCCGCGGCAAAGATGCCGGCGACGCGGCCTTCGGTGTCACGGAAGACTGAAGCGTTGAAAGAAACGATGGTCTCCACACCGGCGCTCGAGCGCACGACGAGATCGTAGTTCTTGACCACGCCTGCTTCGAACGTCTGCGCGACGCCCGCGCGCGCGCGATCCGGATCGGTGAAATAGTCGGCGAACGGACTGCCGACGAGCTTCTGCCGGCCGTGACCGGTCAAACGGATCATCTGGTCGTTGACGTCGGTGATGCGGCCCTCCGGGTCGACCGTGACGAGGCCATCGACCGAAGCTTCGATCAGGCTGCGGCTGTAGTTCTGCTGCTCGCGCAACTGCTGTTCGAGGCCGCGCTGCTCGGTGACATCGCGCGCCACCGCGAAGATGCCGCGTACCTTGCCGGCGGCGTCGCGGAAGATCGAGGCGTTGAACGAGACCACGATTTGGCGGCCACTCGGCGTGTGCAAGGTCAGTTCGTAGTTGGTGACGTAGCTTTCATGCAGGGTCTGGCGCACGCCGGCCGAGGCGCGCTCGGGCTCGGTGAAATAGCGGTCGAAGCGGCTGCCGATCAGCTTGTCCTTCGCCACCTCGGTCATGCGCACCATCTGCTCGTTGACGTCGGTGATGGTCAGGTTCGGATCGACCGTCACCATCGGGTCGACCGACGATTCGATCAGGCCGCGCGTGTAGTTCTGCGCCTGGCGCAGCTCTTCTTCGAGCCGCTTCTGGTCGGTGATGTCGCGCGCGGCGGCGAAAATGCCCTTGATCTGGCCTTCGGTGTCCTTGAATACCGAGGCATTGAACGAGACCAGGATCTCGTGCGCCTTCTTCGAGCGCAACGCGAGCACGTAGTTGGTGACGTATCCCGCGGCCAGCGTCTGTTGCACGCCCGCGCTGGCGCGCTCGGCGTCGGTGAAATAATCCGGGAACGGACTGCCGATCAGCTCCTCGCGGCTGTAGCCGGTCAGGCGGATCGTCTGATCGTTGACGTCCATGATGCGGAATTCCGGATCGACCGTCAGCAGCGCGTCGACCGATGCCTCGATCAGACTGCGCGTGTAGTTCTGCGCCTGGCGCAGGTCCTCCTCGAGGCGCTTCTGCTCGGTGATGTCGCGCGCCGCGGCGAACACGCCCTTGAGCTTGCCGTCGGCGGCGCGGAAGGTGGTGGCGTTGTACGAGACCACCGTCTCCTTGCCGCCCTGCGCGCGCACGGTCAGTTCGTAATTGGTGACGCGGTCCTCGGTCAGCACCTTGCGGATGCCGTCCTCGGCGCGCTGCGGCTCGGTGAAGTAGCGTTTGAACGGCGTGCCGATCAGATCCTTGCGACTCACGCCGGTCAGCTCGCACATCTGCCGGTTGACGTCGGTGATGATGCCGAGCGGATCGGTCGTCATCAGCGCGTCGATGTTCGATTCGATCAGGCCGCGGTTGTATTCCTGCGATTCGCGCAGCTCGCGGTCGACGCGCTCGGCCTCGGTGAGGTCGCGCGAGATCATCGTGAAGCCGAGCGGCGTGCCGGACGGATCGCTGCGCAGCGTCATCGTCACCTGTGCGGTGAAGCGGCTGCCGTTCTTGCGCACGCGGCCGATGCGGCCTTCCCACTTGCCGGCTGCGCGCGCCTGTTCGAGGAACGCGGTCGCGCGGCCGTTGGCGACGTCGGCCGGATCGTGCAACAGGAATGCACTCTTGCCGAGCACGTCGGCCAGGTCGTAGCCGTAGATGCGTCGCGCGCCTTCGTTCCAGGCGAGGATATGGCCGTCCAGATCCTTGGCGACAATCGCGTACTCGGTCGAGCCTTCCAGCACCGAGCGCAGAAATGCGGCCTGCTCTCCCAAATCCATTTCAGGAAGGACGGAGGTGGTTACTTCTGCGGCAAGCGTCGCCATGATCGTTTCTCGGGCCTCGCGCCGGTCCGATCTGTGCCGTAGCCATATGGTGGGCACCGATCTCCGGCTGGTAGTACCTTCACTCGGCGCGAATGGCTGCGATTCCGGGGTTCCGGCCGCAACGGTCGCTCGCGTGAGCGGCGGGAAATCGCGTAGCGACCCCCTGCGGGGCCAACGTACGCCCAAGGGCGCGCCCGGGACATCGGTGTTTGCACTTATCTTTCGCCGATCATGGCCGGCGCCGAAGGCAAGCGTCTGCGGCGACGCATGCGTCCACGAACCTTGGCCGGTCAGACCGGACGCATTGGACATGTAGCCTGCGAAAAGCACGAGCGAGAACGTGGTAAGCGCTGCGATCAACAGGGCCAGTAGATGGCCGCAAAAGTCCTGCCGGCACTTCGCGTACGGCGTCGGCAGGGGCCGCAGCGCGACGCGCGCTAGGCCTCGATGATCTTGTTGCGCACCGCGTACCGCACCAGGTCGGTGACCGATTCGAGGCCGAGTTTGTGCAGGACGTTCGCGCGGTGGGTCTCGACGGTCTTGACGCTAAGATTGAGCAAGCGCGCGATTTCCTTGGAACTTCTGCCTTCGGTGACTAGCTGCACGATCTGGCGCTCGCGCGGCGTGAGCGGCCCGCGTCCCTTGATGCCGTCCGGACCCAGATAGCCCTGCAGCAGAAGCTCGGAAACATGCTCGGTAAAAAACGGCCTATGGCGCAACAGCGACTCGACTGCCTGCACCAGCACGCGCCTCGCGTCGGACTTCAGGATGAAACCGCGCGCGCCCGCGGCGAGCACTTCGCGCACCAGCGACTCGCTGTCGTGCATCGTCAGGATCAGCACTTCTGTTTCCGGTACGGCCGCGCAGATTTGTCGGGTCGCTTCCAGGCCGTTGAGCTGCGGCATCGAATAGTCGAGGATCGCCACGTCGGGCCGCAGCTCTCGCGCCCGTTCAACCGCCTCGCGGCCGTCGACCGCTTCGGCGCAGATCTCCCAATCCCCGTGAGCGACGAGCACGCCGCGCAGTCCGTCACGCACGAGCTCGTGGTCGTCGGCGATCAGAATGCGCGCCTTCATGGAGCCTCTGCTCCGCCGCCCAGTGGCAGCGTCGTTCGCACGCGCGTTCCCGGCTGCGCGGGCTCGATTTCGAACGATCCTCCAAGAAGGCGCACGCGTTCGCGCATACCGGCGATGCCGACGCCGGCGCATTCTGACGTCTCGACGCCGAAGTCGTAATCCGAGGGTCCGCAGCCGTCGTCGCATATTTCTAGGTCGATATGCGTCTGCGAGCGCGTCATGCGAATGAGAACGGTCTTGCCGCCGGAATGCCGATAAGCGTTGGCGAGACTTTCCTGCACGACGCGGAATAGCGACAACTCAAGCGGTTCGGGCAGACGCTTCAGACCCTGCGGCAGTTCGAGATTCACATTGAGACCGCTGCGCTTCTCGAACCCGCGGGCGTAATCGCGAATCGCGCCGAGCAGGCCCAGCGACTCGATCGCGGGCGGATGCAGCAGGTAGGCGATCGTGCGCAGCTCCGCGGCCGCGCTGTCCGCGAGCGCCTCGCATTTCGTCACCAGCTCGCTTTGTCTGGCTTCGAGGGAGAATCCCGAGGAGCGCAGTATCGTGAGATTCATACCGATGGCGGCAATGATTTGCGCCGTCGAATCGTGCAGCTCTCGCGCAAGGCGCCGCTGCGCCTCGTCTTGCGCCCGCAGCAAACGCCCGGAAAGATTGCGCAGTTCGCCTTCGACGCGCTTGCGCTCACGGATATCGGCAACGAGACACAGATAATCGCCAGCGCCTTCGTCCGGCGCGACGACTGTGAACTGCACCGAGATGCGACTGCCGTCCTTGTGGTAGTACTCCTTGTCGTACGTCGGGTAGACAGTGGAATTGATCGCAGTCTTGATGGCGAGCTGATCGGTCTCAATCCACTCGGGCGGGGTCACGGCATCCCAGCGCAGGCCATTGCGTTGAAATTCGTCGCGCGTGTAGCCGAGCATGCGCAACAAACAATCGTTGGCCTCGACAATGCGCCCGTCGACCGTCGCGATGATCACGCCGATCTCCCCGGAATTGACCAGCCGGCGGTAGCGGCCTTCGCTCACGCGCAGCGCGGCCTGCGCAGCGCGTGTAGCGGTAACATCGCGTGCGATTCCGAGCAACGCGTTGATCTTGCCGTTCTCGCGCAGCGGCACCGATTTCGTCTCGAGCCACCGCCGCGTGCCGCGCAGACCGATCGCCTCGAACGCGAGCGAACCGGTATCGCCCGCGAACACCTTTTCGTGAACTTCGCGCAGAAACTCGCGGCATTCCGGCGCAACGAAGTCGAGGATCGCGCGGCCGCGCAGCTGCTCGATCGAATCAGCCTCGAACATGGCGAGGCCCGCGGGATTCATCTGGAGTATCAGGCCTTCTGGCGAAATGACTTTCACGCACTCGGGCTCGGCGCTGATGATCGTCTGCAGACGTTCCTCGCTGGCGCGCAGGATAGCCAGTGTTTTCGACAGCTCGACGTTCTTTTCTTCCAGCTTATTGACCAGCCGTTGGCTGTACTCCTTCATCAGGCTGTTTTCATTGCGATGTAAGGACCGGGCCGGATGGCGATGCGAGGGGTTTCGGATCAGCTCATCAAGCGCGGAAAGCAATTCTTCGGGAGATGCCGGTTTGCGCAGGTAGCGGTCCGCGCCGAGCTCCATGCACAGCGCCTCATCGCCCGGAGACGTATAGGTGGCCGTGTAGAAGACGAACGGCAGTGCGCCCAGGCGCTCGCTGCACCGCACTTCGTGGCAAAAACGATAGCCGTCCATGCCCGGCATCAGGATGTCCGAAATCACCGCGTCCACCGGCTCGTGCTCGAGTACTTCGAGTGCCGCTACGCCGTCCGGGGCCTCGACCGCGACGTGGCCCGCGCTAGCGAGCACAGCCCGCAACAGGTGCCGATTGACTTCGATGTCGTCGACGATGAGAACCTTCATGGGCGGTCCCGAAGGGTTGCCCATTCGAAACCAGCAGCGAGCACAGACATTATTGCGCCGCCGGCGTCCCACGTTGACGCGGATCGGGAGGGGGCGGTGCAAAGATTGAAGCTGCTGATGATTGCGCGTGGCCGGGATTCGGGGGCTCAAAGAATCAAAATACGCGCCACTGCAACGAAGCGATATAGGAGTTTACCCCTACAGACACATCAACACGTCTCGTACACATGAATGGCGAGCCAAGGTTCGTGTCGCCCAAGATGCGCCGCCGACCGCTAGAAAGTCCACTGTCAGGTATGGCATTTTGGTGCGAAAGCGCGGGTCCCGGCCCGTGGCGCTGTCCAGATATTCGACAGTACCCACCTTTCACCCGAATGACGCAACATGACCGGTCATTTCGGCACCTCTCCAACGCGTCTCGGTCCCGGTCGTTCGGTGGCCGCCGTTCGACGTGGATTTTCCCTCTAATGCCTAGGTCGATACAGAGCGGGCATTTGGCAGATCGAGCAGACCGCTCAACACCTTTTCAATCGCATCCTGGCGCAGCAAGCGCATGCCGCCGTCCTGTGCTGCTTCTTCAACCTGCGGAACCGTGCCGCGCGAGCGGATCATTTCCTTGATCCGCGGCGTCGCGACCAGCAGCTCGTACACCCCGATCCTGCCGCGGTATCCGGTTCCGCCGCATTTCTCGCATCCGTTTGCCTCGTGCAGCGGTATATGGCCGCTGCCAGCAAACGTTTGGTGCCATCGGGCGATCACGGTTTCGGCAGAGAGGTTCGAGCCAATACAGTACTCGTGCGCAAGTGCTGCTATTTCTGCATCCGTGGCCACGCGGGCTTTCTTGCACTGGCTGCACAGCGTGCGCGCCAGACGCTGCGAAAGGATGCCGACCAGGGCGTCGGCAAAATTGAACGGGTCCATGCCCAATTCCAGCAAGCGGATGATGCTTTCGGCAGCGCTATTCGTATGCAGCGTCGACAGCACCAGATGCCCGGTGAGCGACGCCTCGATGCCGATCTTGGTGGTCTCGATGTCGCGCATCTCGCCGACCATGATGACGTCGGGATCGGCGCGCAGAAACGCGCGCATCGCCGCGGCAAACGTCCAGTCGATGCGCGCGTTGACCTGAACCTGACGCAATCCGGGCTGCGTGATCTCGATCGGATCCTCGGCGGTCCAGATCTTGACATCGGGTCGATTGATGGACTGCAAGGCGGAATGCAGCGTCGTTGTTTTGCCGGATCCGGTGGGCCCACACACCAGGATGAGTCCGTAGCTATGCGTGACCATCTTCTTCAGTTCAGCCAGATCGCGCGCGCACAGACCGAGTTTTTCCAGCGGCAACGGTTCGACTCCACCGAGTATGCGCAGTACCACGTCTTCCAGGTTGTTCGTGGTTGGCACAACGGCCACTCGCAGTTCGATCGCCAGGGGCCCGAACTTGCTGAATGCGATCTTGCCGTCCTGTCCGCGCCGATGCTCGGAAATGTCCAGTCCGGCCATCACCTTGATGCGGGAAATCAGGGCCGAGCGGTAAGTCGGCTGCAGCTCGATGTAGTCCTCGAGCTCGCCATCCTTGCGAAAGCGGATACGCGTGTTGGTCTTCCCGGGATAGCTTTCGATGTGGATGTCCGACGCACCCTGAGCGTGCGCTTCCAGGATGATCTTGTTGACCAGGCGCACCAAAGCGTTATCGGTTACACGCGCTTCGGACTCGGCGTTGCCCGGATCCTCCAACGGCAGAAGCGTCCGTTCCGCCTCGGTCGCCAGTTCTTCCACCTTCATGCGCGACAAGTCCCGGGCGCCGACGTTACTTTGGGGTACGACTGCTTTCGCGGCAGTCGGCGCTGCCACGTTAGTTAGCACGACGTTGGCGTACTCCCTGGCGATTCGTGCCCGCAGTTCGTCGGGATTTGCGATCACCGGAATTATCGAGTGATTGGTCAGGAAATCCAGTTGTTGGGTAAACGGCTCGGCCAGCGGATCCTCCATCGCGACCACGAGTGATTCGTTCATGCGCAGCAATGGCAACACTTGGTGGCGATTGGCGAAAGCCGCGCTGACCAGTCCCAGAACGGTCCGATCGATTTTGAATTCGCGCAAGTTTACGAAAGGAATCCCGAGTTTCTCCGAAAGTGCCATCTGCACCTGGCGCGGCGTGATGATTCCCATGCCAACCAGAATGTCACCGAGTCGCCGTCGTTGGTTTTCCGCCTGCACACGCAAGGCATCGTTTAGTTGCTCGGAGGAGATCAGATCCGCCTCTACCAGCAACTCGCCCAGCTTCATCGAGGGACGCCCTCGCTGAGCCTGGAGGGCCTGCTCGAGTCTTTCCGGGGAGACGACTCCGCTGTCGGCAAGCTGCTTTCCGAGGTTTTCCTGGTGCAGCCTTGCTTGTTTGTTGAGCGCGGCGGCAAGGTCCCTGCTGTTCACCTCGTTCTGGACCGGCCGGTTCTCTCCCAGCAACGGGCCGAGCTGCATGTCGGCCAATTGCTGCGCCGGGATGAAACATCGTAATGCGCGACGGGATTCGCCTTCCTCGAGCAAATAGAGAAAGAGGCCGGCATTTTCCTTGATGAAGCCGCGCGTGGTTCCGGCGAACGTGCTGCCGTCGCGGAAACGCACCGAAAATGTCCTTTCTTCCGGCGCCGGTGTTTCATCATCGCCGGAATCGCCTTGGGCCTCGCCGTCACGGATCAATGACAGCGAAGCCAACAGCACGATCTTGCGTACGTGCTCAACCCGGACTTGCTGCCAGCCGCCTTCGGGCAGTACCAGATCGATCGACTCGAAGAACGACTCGAATGACAGCAACTGGCCTTCGATGACCCGCCCGTTAAGCAACTCGACCCGGCAGTCCCTGGCATGGCCCGGTAGCGGCGCGCCCGTTCTCCGGAAGAACGGCGGAACCGGCCACGTAAACACGCCTGGAGCCCGTGCTGGCGAAACAATAGGGGCGGCGACGTTCACGGATTGGCCTGTGCAACCGGGCCGCCATGATTGTCGTCCGTGCTTGGTGCCGAAATCTGGCCGCGGTCATGGGCGCTGCAAACTATTGGGCGATTCATCAAATCCTCCACCGCCGAAACAACATTACGCATCAGCCCTGAGAGGGCAATGCAACAGTAGACGATGTCCAGCGGCAAGAGCATCCGTAGCAATACCTACGTGCATCAAAGTATGGACAGGAAGGAACGGTTTTAATCGCCTGTCGGAGTGAACCAATATACGCGCCGGCGGGATTCGTTCTTCGCATCGAATGGATCGCTCGGCTTGAAGTTGGACAGAGGCTGGGTTCCTGTGCCGGACGCCGTGCCGACGTTCTTGGGCGGACAGCCGATACACGTACCGACGTAGACCGGCGTGCCGTCCTGGCCGGTCAGGCGTGCGACGTTCACGTCGGGCGGAATCGGCAGGCCTCCGCCCGCGTATGCCGTCGATGTCGTTCCACCGCAGACCCCCGAAGTTCCGATCGCGCCGGCACCATTGACCAGGTCGACCAGATAACCGCGCGCTTCGCCGAGCGAATTCGTGCAGGTCCCGCCGGTCGGCGACAGCGGGCGGTTGGTTCCCCAGCTGACCTGCCCGGAGATGATCACAGCAGGCGTCACCACTTGTTCGCCCGTGCCGTTCGCGGTCAATGGCAGAAACCAGCCGCTGAGTGTCGGCGCGGTGCCGGGAAGCACCGCGGCCGTGGCGCAGGTCGCACCGGCGCCGCTCGACGAGCCGTCTGCGGCGATCCCGTCGCTTGCCGCGTTGGCCATCGTTGCGCCATCCAGGTCGAGGTAATTCGTCGCCGCCGGATCATCGACAAATACGTAGAAGCGATTGGTGACCGGGCTGGTGAACGGATATTGGCTGATCAACGGATGCTCGCGGTCACCGGAGCCCAAACCGACGTAGACCTTGTTGCGGTTGAAGAATACGGTCGGTTCGAACAGGAACTTGCGCCCGAAGCCGGTGGTGCCCGCGACCTGGTGAATGCTCCAGTTGCTTTGGGTGAGTGGAACCAGGCTCGCCGGACCGTCGACGAAATCGATGCGATAGACGAATCCGTTGGTGTCGGCAAGGTAGGCGTAGTCGACGAAACCGTCGTGGTTGGCGTCGATTAGCGCGATGTCGCCGACGACGCTGCCCGGAGTGCGGCCATTGGAGCCCTCCAGCATGAAGCTGCGCAGCAGCGTCGCCGGACCGTGCTCGGCATCGACAATGTATACAATGTCTCCCTTACGCGCGCTGCACGACGGCGATTTGGCGTTCTGGTCTTCGCACGAGGTCGCGATAACGGTGCCGCTCGCGTCTTCGGTGGGGGTTGAATCGTAACCGCCGCCGAAGAGGACGGCCGGCGCGGGCGCCGTATCCAAGGGGCCATTTCGAATCAAGCCGGAAACAGGCTTGGACCAGGTTTGGCCGATACCGCTCATGCCGCTGGTGCAGCCGGAATCACTATCGGAAGCCGGACAGCCGGCCTTCCACAGGAACTTCGGTAACGCCGGAGCGCTGCCGTTGCTCGGACTCACATCGAACGCATAGATCATGCGGCCGCCACGCCGCATGGAGGGATAAATCCAGATCTTGCTGTTGTCGGCACTCTGGTAAAAGCCGGTTGCGCCATCGAAGAAGTAGTCCTTCGGCGTCGGGGTCGGTACAACGCCGCTGCCGATGTTCGCGTAGCGCACGAGCGGCGTGTTCGCGTACAGCCGATACATTCGCCCGAGAAATTCCGGTGCCAGGAACGACCAGCGCTCGATCCCGGTGTCGGCATTGAGTGCGTGAAACATGCCGTCGTTCGAACCGTAATAGACGACGACGCCAGTGGCTGAGCTGTCGTACGTGACCGGCAGCGGTGTGGAATGGATCACGTCGCCGTGAATGGTCGGCCGCGTTTCCGTGGTCGCAGACGGCGCGTTCGGGTCGGTGTAGCCGTTGCCATTCGTATCCTTGCTGTCCCAACCCTGCACGAAATCGACCATCTGTCCGAGCGTGGGCAAGGTCGTGCCGACCGGCGCCGTTGCCGGAACGCCGAGGCTGGACAGCGACACGCCAGTCGCGCTCGAATTGAAATCGATGAGACTGGAACCAGACAGCGTCTTGATCGCCCGGTTGACTTTCCAGGTTGACGTAGAAGCGGCGGCGATATTGCCGCGCCGCAGGACTTCCGCCGCGCCGCCTTTTTCCACGAACGGACCGTCTGGCAGGTCCGACAACGGGGACCAGCTGACGCCCGGCGGAAATGTCAGACCGGATGCCGGATTGGCAGTGCCGCCGCTTGCGCCCGGTGCTGGACACAGGCTCGCCGGCGGCGTCGACCCCGCAATCGGCGTCCAGTAAGGCAGCGCGGCGACGCTACTTCCGGGCTGGTACGTCGTGGTATCGCTGGTCCAGTAACTGGCACTGCATTCGGCGATGAAACCCGATGCGGCGCTGAGCGCCGTCGCCCCGAATGCATCGCCCAGGTTGATGTCGCCGGTCGTGCTGTCGTAAAGCAACTGATAGCGCTTCAGGTTGCCATACCAGCGTGGATTGCCTGCTTCGCCTGGGCGGAACACGCCGATGAACACCTGGTTCTGGCTGATGCTGCGATTGGCGGCGCTCGCCGGCATGCTGGTCGCGGCGAACGCGGAGTTCACCGCCTGGATGTCGACCAGGATGTTGTTCAGTGCGGCGATGATCGCGGCCTCGCTGCCGACCTGGTAGTAGCGGTCCTTGCCGGCCGCGGCCTTCAGTTCGGCGCTATAACTTGCGTTCTGCTGAGCGTTGAAGGCATCCAGAATGTACGTGTTGATCTGGTGTAGCGACAGAAAACGTACCCATTCGTCGGTCCAGAAATCCGGCGAATAGGTAATCGGCAGGATCGCCGCACCGGCTTGCACATTTTCGTAGGACGAAAATCCGCTCGAGATCTGGTTGCCCTGCGAGTTGTTGGCGATATAGACGATGTATTGCTTGGCGCACAGGGTGTCAGGGCCGATGTAATTTGTGCCGCTGCCGTCGAGCGCAAAACCGCCGGTCAATCCCTGGCCTGCAGGCGTTTGCGGAACGGCCGAGTTGCCGGGAAAATCGGCGTACGGATTTGACGCCGCTGCGCCTTTATACGTGGGTAGCGCGTTGTAGTATTTGTAGATCTCGTAGAGCGCACCGGATTCGTCCTTCGAAGACTCGTTGATCTTTTCCGCGGGGTTGTTGATTTTCGCGTAGATCGAAGTCGACGCGACACCAGCAGCCGGAACGCCGGCCGTGCCATATCCGAAGATGTTCTTGAACGCGTTGAAATTTGCAGGAGCCGTGATGTCGCGCGGCGCGAAGCGCAGATAGGCGGCTCCGGGATTGCCGTTGCTGTTCAACATCGCGACGCCGATTTTGACCGCAGGTGCGTTGGCGTCGTGTTGCCTGGCGGTGTAGATCTGCTGGACTACGGCGAAGATCGCATCGAGCTCCGCCTGGCCCTGGGTTGGCTCGTTGTCGGGTGGTCCCCACGCCTGCGACGCCTTGGAAAAATTCGAGGTGTTGTCGAGCAGAAAAACGACGTTCGGTACGCCCGCGCTGCTGGCCGAGTCGATGAAGATATCGATGTCATCGGCCCGGCTTGACGTTGCCAAGAGCGACGCGCTGACGAATAGAGCAATGCACGTACCTAACCTAATCCCGTGGAAATTCATGGCCTGTCTGATCTTCTGCAGATGTCATGGGCTGATTGCCTAGGGAAGGGGAACACGCGCGAGTCGCCGTGTTCACCGCCTGCGTCAGAAGTACGGCTCGCCACTGGCATTGCGGCAAATGTTGCGGGCCGATGCCGGCTGCGAACGGATAGAAGCACCCTGCCCGACAGTGCTCGTCGCGTTCGTCACCGAATCGGTCGCGCGGGTCGTGAATTGGAACAACACGTCATAGCCTGTTCGCACATTCAAGGTCGCGCTCAGTGCCCAAATCGAGCTTGTTGCCGGCGACTTGCTGGATGCTAACGCATTGCGGTGAAACGACAGTGGCGCTGACCACAGTCTTTTGATCGCCATTGACATCAACGGAGACAGTGTTTGTGCCGCTGCCGAATAGGTCGGTCGGGTGGTGGACCAGCCGGTTCGTGCTGAGCGCCGCTTCGCTAGTCTGCAGCGCGACCTGAAAAGTTTGGCTGCGCGCCGCCACGTTCCCGACAATCTGCTGCGTGCCCTTGCTCAGGTTGAACGTGGTCAACGCCATGACCGTGAGCAGAATCAGGAATACCAGCGCGATGAACAGCACCGTACCGCGCTCGAACGCTCCGGAGCTATGTTGGCAATCGCGCAGCAGCTTCATCGCTATTGATTCCGGCCGGAGGAGTTGTAAACCCGCACCGATGCCTCGTAGACATGGCGCCTGTACTGGTCGTTGAACGCCGCAATCGTGTTGAACGAACCATCGGCGTTCCGCCCGAGGGTATAGCTTTTCTCATTCGTATAGCCGACCGCAGTCGCTTCGGTATTGCGCCCAAGCATGTGCACTTTGACGGCCACGGTGGACGCCCAGTTCGCCGCACTACAAGGCGCCGCTGCGCCGGCGCATCCCGAGTATGTATCCGGATTTGCGCTGAACTGCTTCGGACTGCCGTCAGGAGGGGCGCCGGTGTCGAGCCCGTATTCGAGTTGCAGATTCTCGATGCCTTCCGCCAGCGGAATCACGCTTGCATCGGTGAAGCCGTCGACGTCGAGGCGGGCCAGCTTCAAGGTCGGGATGCCGTCGCCAGCGATGTCGTCATTGCTGACGAAATAGATATGCACGACGAAACGGTGATAGTCCGCTACTGCGGAACCCGGATTTTGGTTGCAGTCGATGTTGTGCAGGTCAAGGTTCGACGTCACTGTGTCGAGCTTGAACCAGCCAGAGCCCGGACCGATGAGTTCGGTCGGCTCATGCGGTAACGCCCACGTGCAATGCGACGCCTGGAAGTAAGGCAGCCCCGCAACCGGGGCGCTGCAACCCGTGGCGGCAGTCGGCCCGGCCACGCAGGTATCTACTCGCCGGATCACTAAGACGTCGGAGCCTGCCTTTTGATTCCGGATTGCGGCATGTAAGCCACTGGTACATGAAGTGGGAAGGCCCACGCCACCATCGTAGCCCTGAATTGGCACGGGAAGCGCTGCGCCGAGGGCAATCAGATCGGCTGTACACGGATCTGGCTTGGCGGCGGGCATAGTCAGACCGGCGTTGGCCAGATCGAACTCGGCATAGTAACCGGCCGTCTTCAGGTCATCGCTGATGCGCTCCATTGCATAGCTGGCGTTCTCCACCAGCTGGCCGGAATAGTCCAGCTCGCGTCGGAAACTGCTGTTGGCGACGAACACTTCACCGATCGTGACGAGCAGCATCAGGCCGATCGCCAGGGCGATCATCGTCTCCACCAAAGTAGTCCCGGCTTGAGCAATGTGCGCGAGTCTGCGCGCCGATGGCATTCTTGCGCGCATCTGCTGCTACTCGTTTACCGTACAGCGTGGCAGGCCGACCGTCACCTGCTCGGCCAGAACACGTCGTGCGCCGTCTGCGGCACCGTAGAGATTGCGGCCGCAACCGTTGCCTGGTGCTGCGCTGACCAGCATGCCTTGCCAAGCCACCGAGACGCGAAACGTCGCGGGCGTGCAGACACCGGTCGTGGCGTCGGGTGCTGTCAGCAGCTCGATGCAGCCGCGCGCGCCAGGGATCGCGCCAACCGCGTTTCCCCCAAGCTTTTCCGAACTGCCCTTGAGAAGGTTGCTCCATTCGCAGACGTCGCGTGCGCCGCCGACGGTAAGCGTGCTGCAGTCCGCTGGTTGGCTGTCGCCGGTTCCCGCCGGCGCAGCAAGCCCGGCGTTATTCGGATTGGCGTAAGCCGCGATCGCGGCTGCCGTTTGTGGATTGCCGGCGCCGATGCGTTCGTTCATGTCGGCCAGTAGCAGCAGCGCCTGCGACCGCGCAAACGCCTCGGATTGGACGACGTGCATGTTGCTCATCAGGCCGGTCAGGCCCAGTAGTCCATAGGAAGTGAGGACGAGCGTCACCAGCACTTCGACCAGGCTCGTGCCGCGAGGCACGGTGACCGCTGCTGGCATTAACCGCTGCATGACCCGTCCCGGGTATATGGCCGGCCGCTTGGGTCGACGGTGATGCACTTGGCCGTCGACTCTCCGACAACGCTTGAGCTGACATTGAACTTGACGCCTGTGTCGCCGCGGATTCGGCCGTTGAACTGATAGGTGACGCTGGTTGCGCCGGACAGCGCAACGGCAACCAGCTGTGTCGGCTCGTGCACCAGCAGATACTTGCCGGAGTTGATCGGATCGGGTATCTGCCAGCCGGCCGCCCAGTTGCCGGCAATCGGCAACACACTGACGTCATTGTTGCGCATCACGGCGTCGGCACGGGCCCTGACCAGTACGGCGCAGAGATCGCTGGCGGCGTCCTGAACCCGATGCCGCGCTATGGTCGTTGTCATCGATGGTCCCGCAAGCGTGGCGAGCACCGCGGTGATGCTGATCGTGACGATCATCTCGATCAGAGAAAAGCCACGGGCCCGTGAGTTAACTGGGATCAGGGACATAAGCCGGACGCCACGTGCGCTCACCACACTCCCCCCGGGCTTTTCGTGCCGTCCTGTGCAATCGAAAGCGCGGGGTCCCCATACTTCGCCTGCAGCGAGCCGGGTAGCGGCACTGCACTGGCGATAAATGTTGGCGGGGTCGTCGGCGCCGCCGGCCCTATTGTCACCGAGTATTGCGCCGCAACGGCGGCCGGCACTGGAGCCTGGTTGAGCAGTACAGACGCGGAGGCGAACCCGCGGCTGTCGAGGAAGTACTGTTGCTGAAACTGTGCAATCTGCATCAAATAGCTCTGCGCCTGCGTCCGATGCATCCGCATCATGTAGCGTGTGTACGCCGGAAAGGCGACGGTCGCCAGGATCGCAACCACGGCAACGACGATCATCAACTCGATCAGCGTAAATCCTTCTTGGCGCCGTTTCATTGGGTTCACGATCGTTCGCATTCAGGTGGATTGGACGCCAGTTTGGCCGGCCTCTCCGCCTTATGTAATCCGTACGAATACCTTATGTAATCCGTACGAATACCTAGAGGGCACGGTAGACTAGGAGTCGGACGCAGCGTCTACGCGCGGCGACCCGTTTCGGCCAATTCCGGGCAGAATTCTGTCGTCACGAAAGCGGCCTTCCAGCGCCGTTTATCACTCCTCGCGCAGCGCTCTCATCGGATCCGCGAGTGCAGCGCGTCGTGCCGGCAGCCAGGCGGCGAGCAATGATGTGCTGAGCAGAATCATTGCTGCCGCGACATAGGTCCACGGATCGAGCGGACTCAACCCAAACAACAAACCTTGCAGCAGGCGACTGCCAATCATCGCGCCGACGATGCCAACCAGAACGCCTATTGCGGCCGTGCGCATGGCGCCGCCCACGACAACGCCGACGACGGCCCGCGGGAGCGCGCCAAGTACCATGCGTATGCCGATTTCGCGCGTCCGTTCTGCGACGGTCGTCGCCGTCACGGCATACAACCCAATAGCCGCGAGCACCAAGCCGAGCACGCCGAACGCGGTGAACAGCAGCGAACGAAAACGCGGCGCACCAACGGCTGCGTCGAAACGCTCGCTCATCGTTCGCACATCAGTCACCGCCAATTCACTGTCGAGGCCTCGTATCAGTTGGCGAACGAGTGCGAGCACCGCGTACGGATTCCCATTGGTGCGCAACACGAGATAGGTGCTGGGCCACTCGCTCTGGCGGAACGTTTCGTAAATAGCCGGGGCCGCCGTCGTGTCCGCCCCGCGGTAGCGCACGTCGCCGACGACACCGACGATCTCGAGCCACTTGTTTTCCGGCCGCTCCGGGCCGCCGATCTTCAGGCGCTTTCCGATCGGATCCTGCCCGGGGAAGTGGCGCGCGACGAACGCCGCATTGACTATCGCGACCAACGGCGCATCGGGACCGTCGCTGGAGGCGAACATGCGCCCGTGCAACAGCGGCATGCCAAGCGTCGTGAAGTATCCCGCGTCTACAAACAGCAGGGGAACCGCCGATTCTGAAGTTCCGGCCTTCGGCGCTTGCCCTTCAACTAGGTAATTGTCGGTGATGGAAAGTACGTTTGGCGGCAGGCTCATGCCAATACCCACCGATTTTACGCCGGGCAGGGCGGCGCTCTGCTCGAGCAACCTGGCATAGAACGCATTGAGCTTCGTCGCATCGCCGTAGCGGTTGCTCGGCAACTCGAACTGCATGCTCAGGATCTGCTCCGGGTGCTCGACACCGCGCTCGACCTGCTGCAACTTACTCAGGCTTCCGATCAACAAACCGGTGGCGACGAGCACGAAGAAACAAAAGGCTACCTCGGCTCCGACCAGCAGACGGCGCATGCGCCTGACCTCGGGCGTCGTCGTGCTCGCCGCACTGGGCCGCAACGCATCGTATGCATGGATACGCGTGGCACGCCGCGCCGGCAGCAGACCAAAGCCTATCGCGCACAAGGCTGCCACGATCGCGTTGAACACGAGTACCGTGCCGTCGATAGATGCATGCTCCAGGCGCGGCACATTCTCCGGGGCGATCGCGACCAGTATGCGCAAAGCGATCACGGCCAGAATGGCGCCGGTCGCGGCGCCAAGTCCGGCGAGCAGCAAACCCTCGGCGAGCAACTGCCTCAACAGATGCCGTGGCGTCGCACCCTGCGCTACGCGAATGGCCATTTCGCGCTTGCGCGCGGCGCCGCGCGACAACAGCAGGTTCAACACATTGGACGCCGCGATCAGCAGGACCAACCCAGTCGCCACGAACAATGCGTAGAGCGTGAGCCGGCTGCTGCCGACGAAGGTGTCCTTGAGCGGCGCAGCCGTCAGCGTCAATTCCGAGTTGGTATCGGGATGCGCGTTCGCCAAGCGCGACGCCACAGCAGACAGTTGCGCTTGCAACTGCTCCAGGGATGTGTGCGGTGCCAGCCGCCCCAAACCCGACAGATAGTAGGGACCGCGCCGTGTGGCCGGTTCGGACGGATGCCGTATCCACAGCGCTACGTTGCCGGGCAAGCCTGACGCCTCGCGCAGCGGAAACTGAAATCCCGGAGGCATGACTCCGACGATTGGACTGCTCCGGCCGTTCAGCACGATCAGGCGCCCGACCACGTTCGCAGCGCCACCATAGCGACGCTGCCAGAGTTCGTAGCTCAACACGACCTGGTTGTCGCCGCCGCCCGCATCGTCTGCTGCCGAAAAGGTGCGACCCAGCGCTGGTGCCACACCCAGCGTTTGCAGCAATGCGCCGGTGCCCCATACTCCCCGCACCTGCTCGGGCTCGCCTTCGCCTCCGCTGATGATGAAGTGACTGTCGGTGTAGGCCGCGACCGACTCGAGCGATGTCAGCTGCGGCGCGACCTCCTGGTAATCAGCGACCGACAATGGCCCTTTACCTGTGGGCTCGCCGCGATCCGCGAAGTGAAATGCGACCAGATTCGCCGGCTGCGCGAATGGTAGCGGCGCCAGCAGCACGGCATTAACGACACCAAACATCGCCGTATTCGTCCCCACGCCAAGCGCCAGCGTTCCCACGGCGCCGATCAGAAACGCCTTTCGACGCAGCAGTGCTCGCCAAGCGTAAGAGAGATCGCGAAGAAAACCGTCGACCATCAGCATCGCCGCGGCTGCGAAGCCCGGACGGGAATGCAACATGCGCGTGCCGTGGCGCAGGTTCCGCAACAACTGAGTCAACATGAATGCACCCTCATTCGTGACGCAAGGCGACGAGTGGATCCAGGCGCGCCGCGCGGCGCGCCGGCAACCAACACGCAGCCAGTGCCGTGACGATCAGCACGGCCGCGACGGAAACCAGGCTGAGCAGGTCGATCGGCGCGACATCGAACAGGCGGCTGCGCAAGCCGAATCCAATTGCAATCGCGCCGAGCATGCCGAGCGCCGTGCCGGCAGCGACAAGGCGGGTGCCGTCGGCGAGCACGCTACGGCGCACGCGCGCTGCGCCGGCGCCGATCGCCATGCGTAGGCCGATCTCGCCAGTGCGCTGTTCGACGTTGAACGCCAGCACGCCGTAAATGCCGACCGCCGCCAGCAGCAGTGCACAGGCGGCGAACAGACCGAGCAGTTGCAGCGGCACACGCCGGCCCGTCAGCGAGGCGTGGATGCGTTGCTCAAGCGTGCTGACATCAAACAGCGGCTGCTCCGCATCGACCGCGTGCACAGCCGCACGCAACGCGGCAATGAACGGCGTCGACGTGTCGCGTGTGCGCACCGCTACGAACACACTGTCACTCGGCAGCGCGGCCAGGTTGAAGTAGAACGTCGGCCGCGATGTTCGTTCGGTCAGGTCGAAGTGCTTGACGTTGCCGACCACGCCGACAATCGTGTAGGCATCGCCGCTTGCGGACGAGCCGAGCGTGATGCGCTGCCCTACTGCATCAGCGGCCGGGAAATACTTTTGCGCGAACGTTTCATCGACCACTACGTTGCGCGCCCGCGTGTCCCAATCGGCCGGCGCGAACACGCGGCCACGCAACACCGGGATCTGCAGTGTGGCGAAAAACCCTTCGTCTACGCTGCGCAACGCGGCATGCGGCAGCGAGCCGTCGTCGGCACGTCCGGCAATGCGAAACACCAGTCCGCCGTTTTGGCCCGCGAACGGCAGCCTGGTGGTTGCCCCGACATCGATCACACCGGGCAGGCGATGCAACGCGTCGAGGATGCGACGTGTCGCGCGCGTCCGCGCGGCGCCGTCCGCATACTTGGAGTTCGGCAGCGTGAGACGCGCGGTCAACACGTCGGTGCTGCTGAAACCGGGGCTCTGCGCCGCGGCCTTGGCAAAGCTGCGCAACAGCAGGTTTGCACCTGCCAACAGGGCGACGGCCAGGGCCAGCTGCACGATCACCAGCGTGGCGCGCATGCGCCGCGCGCCGCGGCCACCGCCGCCGAGTCGCCCGGCATCGCGCAGCACGCTGTGCGGGTGCGCCCGCGCCGCCAGGAGCGCCGGCGCCAGGCCGAATCCAATGGCGGCGAGCAAGGTGATACCGAACGTGAATGCGAGCGTGCGATAGTCGACCGTGAACTTCGCCCACGCCGGCAACATTCCAGAGCCGGCGACGAGCTTGACCCCCAACCAAGCGCAGCCGAAGCCGAGCACCGCACCGGCCGCTGCGAGCAGCATCGCTTCGGCGAACAGTTGCCGCGCGAGCGCTCGGCGGCTGGCGCCCAGCGCGGTGCGCACCGCCAGTTCCGACTGGCGCGCGGTTAGCCGCGTTAGCAGCAGATTGCCGACGTTTGCGAGCGCAATCAGCAGAACCAGTGCAACGGCAATCTGCAGCATCGGCAGATCCTGTGCGTTGTCGCCGCTCAACTGGTCGCGCAAAGGACGCACGCCGAAACCGAAGCCGCTGCTCTCCACCCAATGCGCGTAGGAGTCGGCGCCGCTGTCGGTTGCGCCACTGCGCTCTACGTTGCGCCGCACGACAGCGGCGGCTTGTGCCATGACCTGCGCCAGCGTGGCGTGTGGAGCGAGTCGCGCCACGATCGAGGAATAATTGACGCCGCGCTGATCGTCGCCAAGCTGGTCGGGGCTGAAAGCAAACGGCACGTACAGGCCGATGTCCGCGCGCGGGAACATGAAATTCCGCGGCATGACGCCGATGATGCGATAGTCCTCGCCGTCCAGGCGCAAAGTGCGATCGAGGACGTGCGGATCGGCGTCGAAGCGATTGCGCCACAACGAATCACTGAGCACCGCGACGTGCGTGTGCCCCGGCGCAGCTTCGTCATCGCTGAATACACGCCCACGCGCGGCGCCCACCCCGAGCGTGGAAAACAGCGAAGGCGTGACACGCAAACCCTGCAAGCGCTCCGCCGCGCCGGCATCGACGAGATTGAAACTGGCATCGGTATACAGCGCGCTATCAGCCAGCGCGCCGACCTGCGCATGCAGGTCGAGGTAGTCCGGAATCGACACGTTGTCGTCGCCGCTGCCGAATTGCGTTGCATGCACATCGATCAGTTCGCTGGCATTGCGGTACGGCAGGTCGCTCAGGTACACGCCATCGATCAGCGTGAATACCAGCGCGTTGGCGCCGATACCTAGCGCCAGCGTGAGAATCGCGGCCGCGGCGAAACCGGGCTTGTTGCCAAGCAGGCGCGCGGCGAAACGAAGATCGCTGAACAGCATCGACATACTGGAATCCTCCGACTCGGCGCTGCAATCCCTCAGGATGTGGTGCGTTCGCGCGGCCGCGTCAAACGCTGGTCTTCCTCGTGACGCAGGCGATGCATCGTCGCCTCGTCGACGACACGGCCGTCGAACATGAAAATCTTGCGGTCGGCGAATTCGGCGTAGCGCGGGTCGTGCGTGACCATGCAGATCGACGCGCCGCCCTTGTGCAGATCGTCGAGCAATTGCATCACGGCTTCGCCGTTCTTCGAATCGAGATTTCCGGTCGGTTCGTCGGCGAGCAGGATCGAGGGCTTGCCGACCAAAGCGCGCGCTACCGCGACACGCTGCTGCTGGCCTCCGGACAGTTGCGCCGGATAATGCTTCAGACGATGCGCCATGCCGACACGCTCGAGAGCGTCGAGCACGCACTCGCGGCGCTCGGACTTGCTCATCGCATCGCGATAGGTGAGCGGCAATTCCACGTTCTCGAACACCGACAAGTCGCCGATCAGATTGAATGCCTGGAAGATAAAGCCGATCTCGCGATTGCGGATGCGTGCGCGCTCGTTCGCATCGATCTCTTCGACCGCAACGCCGTTGAGCTGATACCTGCCTTCGCTGGGGCTGTCGAGCAGGCCGAGAATGGACAGCAGTGTCGATTTGCCGCAACCCGACGGCCCGGAAATCGAGACATATTCACCGGGAAAAATGGAAAAATGCACTCCGGCGAGCGCATGGGTCTCGACCTCGTCGGTGAAAAACACCTTCTTGATCGAGTCCATCGATATCAACGCTTGCGTCTGCCTGTTGCTGTCGCTCATGAGAAATCCCCGTGCAATGTTCAGTTGAGGCGGATGCGGTCGTAGGCATCCCAGGTCGTGGTATCCGACAGCACGACCTTGTCGCCAGGATTCAAGCCCTTGGTGACCTCGATCAGATTCACCGAGCTGCGGCCCAACCGCACCGGTACGCGCTCGGCGATGTTGCCGTCCGCATTGACGCGGAACAGGCGCACGTCCGAATTCGGCTGCCCGAACGCCGGGCGGCCCATGTATACGACGTTGTCCAGGCGCTCGATCTGGATGGTGCCTTCGATGCTCAGGTCCGGGCGCGCGCCCGGCGGCAGCTCGCCGCTCAAATCGACATCGACCTGCACGGTACCGTTCTGCACCGCCGGATCGATGCGCTCGACCTTGCCCGCGACAATGCCGTTGCGCGTGTCGACTTTCACGTCCTGGCCGATGGCGACATCCTTGGCCTGCGTCTCGGCGACGCGCAGTTCCGCGCGCAGCACGTCCGGTCGAGCCACGCGCGCGAGGTTGGTGCCGGCTGTCACCTGCTGGCCTTCCTGCACCGGCACCTGCTGCAGCACACCGGCGATGCCGGCTTTCACGTGCAACGCGTCGACCTGGCGTCGGCGCAACGCCAGCGTTGTCTCCAGCTGCCCAAGCCGCGCGCGGTCCGCGTCGATCTGCGCAGCCACGGTTTCGTGGAATTTCGCAATGCGTTCGCGTTCGATATCCATGCGCACCTTGCGCTGATCGGCGGTGAGCTGGATCTGGCGAAACTGGATTTGCGGAATGACCCCTTTTTGTGCCAGTTCCTTCTTTGCTTCGGCTTCCAGGCGTGCGGACTCGTAATCCGACTCCACTTGCGCGTAGTTCGCTTTTTGATCGAGCAGCTGGTTCTCGAGCGACATCTTTTTTGCCGCGTTGTCCGCATGCGCGGCGGTCACGGCGGCGAGTGCGCTGGCGAGCTGCTCCTGCACTTCGGGATTGGACAATTCCAGCAGCACTGTGTCCGCCTTCACCTGCGCACCCGGCTTGACTACGATGCGCTCGACATGTGCATTGGTTTCCGCGGTGATCCATCGGATCTCCTTCGGCACCAACGTACCGGGGCCGCGCACTTCACGCAGCATCTCGCCACGCTTTACCGTGTCGAGCCAAAGGCTCGAGCGTTCCACGAGTGGCGGCGCCGGTCGCAATTGCGCTGCACCCAATATCGCACCGACCGAAAGCAGACCGATGGCGATGCCGGTGATCCATTGCTTGCGGCGCTTTTTTGCCAGCAAATCCTCGCGACGAATATCCATACGCCTTGCACGCACCCTTCGTGCCAGCGAATGAACTCGTGGAAAATGGCGGTGGAACGCCGTTCCACAGATTAGATGAAAGTTGCTCCTGTCCGGTTCCGAACACGGGATCGCAAAAACGAACAGATTCGCATATGCGTGAGTTTCCGGTGATTATCGGGAAGTGCTGTATCTGGACGGAACCCAAGGTTCACCGCGATGAGAGTGCCCTATATTGCAACGATCGTTGCCGCCACGCGTCCGCGTCTTCAACTGTCGCCCGGTAAACCAAATCAACCAGTTCGTCATCAAAAGCGTCAAGGCTCAGCCTTTGTTGCGATCGACACCATGACGGAACGAACCACGCTTCTGCTTTGCTCGGTGGCGATCCTTCTTGCCGATTTTCGCCGCCATGACGAAATAGGAGGAAACCACGGGTGATACGACTCGAGCAGGTGGAAAAATCCTATCCAGTTGCCGCAGGCCGCACCTGGGTGCTGCGAAACGTCATGCTGACGATTGCGCAAGGCGAGTTCATCAGCATCGTCGGCCCGTCGGGCTCGGGCAAATCCAGCCTGCTCAACGTGCTCGGGCTGATGGACGCGGAGTGGCAGGGCAAATACTGGTTCGAAGCACTCGCGGTGCACAATCTCGCGCCGAAACAACGCCAGGCGCTGCAGCGAGAGCAGGTCGGCTTCATATTCCAGCACTATCATCTGATCGACGATCTCACCGTACACGAAAATCTTGATCTGCCCCTGAGCTATCGCGATATCAAAAGTGCAGAGCGCAAGGCGCGCGTCGGCGACATCCTCGATCGCTTTGAGATTGTCGGCAAGAAGGACCTGTATCCGCGCCAGTTGTCCGGCGGGCAGCAACAGCTGGTTGCCGTGGCGCGAGCGGCTATCACGCGACCGAGGCTTCTGCTGGCCGACGAACCGACCGGCGCTCTGCACTCGACGCAGGGCCGGCTGATCATGGAGCTGCTCAAGGAACTGCACGCGCAGGGCAGCACGGTCGTCCTGGTCACGCATTCGCAAGAGAACGCGGCCTATGCTCAGCGCACTCTGGAGATACGCGATGGCTGGCTCTCGCATCCGTCGAGGGCGGGATGACGCGTATCGATTCGGATGCTCGCTACGCGCGCCGCACACGATGTAAGGTAGGCGCAAATGATCGGCCTTTTGCGCAGCGCATGAAGCAAACACAGCTCCCGATTCTGATTGCCGACGATCAGCGCGACGTGCTCGAAGCATTGCGCATGCTGTTCAAATCGGAAGGTTACCTCAGTCATGCCGTTGGCGATCCGGCGGCGGCGCTGGCGGCGGTACGGGATACACAATTCGCGGCTGCGCTGATTGATCTCAATTACGCGCGTGACACCACGTCGGGCAGCGAGGGACTCGAACTGCTCAAGGCGCTCAAGCGCGCCGATCCGGATCTGCCGGTGGTGACGATGACGGCCTGGGGTTCAATCAATCTTGCCGTCGAGGCGATGCGCCTCGGCGCCGGCGATTTCATCGAGAAGCCGTGGGACAATACGCGTCTGGTCAGCGTATTGCGCAACCAGATTGCGCTCGGCGCAGCGCTACGCCGCGAACAACGGCTGCGCGCCGAGAATTCCATGTTGCGCGGCGCCGGCGACGAGGAGTTCATTGCCGTCTCGCGCGCCATGCAGCCGGTGCTGGCGCTACTCGCGCGTGTCGCGCCGACCGACGCGAACGTACTCGTTCTCGGCGAGAACGGCACCGGAAAAGGCGTCGTGGCGCGGCTGATCCATGCGCGCTCCAAGCGGGCCGAACGTGCGCTGGTCAAGGTCAACATGGGCGGCATTCCCGACAGCATCTTCGAAGCGGAAATGTTCGGCCATGTGCGCGGTGCGTTTACCGATGCGAAGTCGGACCGCATCGGTCGCTTCGAACTCGCCGACGGCGGCACGCTGTTCCTCGACGAGATCGCGAACATTCCGCTGCCGCAGCAGGCGAAGCTGCTGCGCATCGTCGAAGACGGCGAATTCGAACGCGTCGGTTCCTCGCGCACGCTGAAGGCCGACGTGCGCCTGATCGCGGCAACCAATGCCGACCTCGCGACCGAGGTCGCCGCGGGCCGCTTCCGCAAAGACCTGCTGTTCCGGCTCAACACCGTCGAGGTGCGCCTGCCGCCGCTGCGCGAGCGCTGCGAAGACATCGCGCCGCTCGCGGTGGCGTTTCTCGCGCGCAGCGCCCGTCGCTACCAGCGCGTAGGCATGCACTTGAGCGCCGCGGCGTTGCGTGCGCTGGAGGATTATCCGTGGCCCGGCAACGTGCGCGAGCTGTCGCACGTGATGGAGCGCGCTGTGCTTACGGCCGCGGCGGACAAGATCGTGCAGCTCGATTTCAGCCTGCAGCCGACGCTCGCCGCCGCACCCAATCCCGCCTTGAACATGCGCCTGGACGATGTCGAACAAGACGTGATCCGCAACGCGCTCGAGCGCTGCCGTGGCAATATCCAGAAGACGGCTGACATGCTCGGCCTGAGCCGCGCCGCGCTGTACAGGCGCCTGGAAAAGTTCGGTATCCGCACGCTCGAGTAGTGCTCGCATGCCGCTTGCAAAAACTTCGACACCGCACAGGCAGCAGCGCTACTTCGAAAGCTGGACGTATGACGCGTACATCCTCGCCAGTGCGCTTCTCGTGGCGCTACCCGCGGTCGCACTGTTTGCGATCGTGCTGATCTGGCGCGATTTGGCGTGGGACGTGATCGCCGCGCTCGCCGCGCTCGCGGCCCCGGTCACGCTCGGCCTGGCGATGCGTCTGCGCAATCGCGTGATCTACCCGCTGTATACATTGTCCAATCTGCTCGAGGCATTGCGCGAGGGAGATTTCAGTCTGCGCGGTTCGCGCGCGCGACGAGGCGATCCGTTCGGCGAGGTGGTGTGGGAAGTCAACACCTTGTCACAGACGTTGCGTGACCAACGTCACAGGGTCGAGGAGACCAGCGCACTGCTCGGCAAGGTGATCGGCGCCACGGACATCGCGATTTTCACGTTCGACGACGCGCTGCGCCTGCGCCTGGTCAACCCGGCCGGTGAGCGCCTGCTCGCGCGCCCAGCCGCCCAGCTGATTGGCTGCGATGTTGACGAGTTGGGTGTCGCCGATCTGCTCGCCCTCAACGACGCGCAGATCCACAAATTGGAATTCCCCGGCAGCAGCGGTCGATTCGAAGTGCGTCGCGCGCGTTTTCGCGAAGGCGGCAGACCGCACGAACTGCTGGTCGTTGCCGACTTGAGTCGCGCACTGCGCGAGGAAGAGCGCGCTGCCTGGCAGAGACTGCTGCGCGTGCTCGGGCACGAACTCAACAACTCATTGGCGCCAATCCGATCGATGACAGGGACGCTTGCCGGCCTGCTTTCGAAGCAGCCGCAGCCCACGGACTGGCGCGAGGATCTCAGCAGCGGTCTGGCCGTAATCGGAGCTCGCGCCGAAGCGCTGACGCGTTTCATGGCCGGTTATACGGCGCTGGCGCGCCTACCGCCACCGCGTAAGCGCAACATCGAGGTCGGTGATCTCGTGCAACGCGTGACTCGATTGGAGCAACGCGTCGCGGTCGTCGTCGGCAGCGCGGCGCCGGTGCAAATCCATGCCGACCCAGATCAGCTCGAACAAGCGTTGATCAATCTCATAAAGAACGCGACGGATGTAGCCCAGAAGCCTGACGGCGTACGCGCCAGCTGGCGCCGCGATGGCGATACCGTCCATGTCGAGATAGTGGACGACGGGCCAGGGCTCGGCGGCACAGAAAATCTCTTTGTGCCATTTTATACGACGAAGCCGGGGGGCTCCGGTATTGGCTTGGTACTGGCGCGCCAAATTGCCGAGTCACACGGCGGAGCGCTGACGCTAGAAAATCGCGTAGGCGCAAAAGGCTGCATCGCGCGTCTGTGCCTACCGATTGGCGCCGGCTAACTGATCAATCTCTGCTGTTCTAAGATTTGTCACGTGTGTCGTCAGAAGTGGGCCAGACTCATGAGGTGATCGCCGAGTACAGGAAGTGCGCATTCAAAACAACTTGCGCCGACGATCGATTATTTGTCCACGCCTCTGAATTGGAGTTCGCCGTCTATTGCGCCCCATCGCCATATGGCACGTCGAAGCTATCGTGGAATATGACAGCCGTATCGCTGTCGGTCTGCATGATTGGCGCAGCGAAGGGCGGGCCATTGAGGTTGATCGTGTAATCCGCAGTCACATCGGGCGCGCCGGGGAGCACTGGCACCGTGACGAGCCAGCTCACGCTGCCTTTGCCTGGAATGGTAACTGCGTTGTCCAAGAACGCGCCCTGGCCTTGCTGCTGACACTGTGTATTCGAGCCGAAACACATCCACTGGCTCGAACCGGTATCCAAATCGGCGGATGCCGCGGCGCTGATCGTCAAGCCTAGGACGTCGACGCCCACGCTATTGCTCACAGTGACGGTATAGTCGATCGAAGCGCCGTAGCGGGCAAACGCGTGGTCGTCCGTTACCTGCAGGCTTAGCGCGCTTTCCGCCGAGACAAACGAGGCCGAAACGGCACAATCGCCGGTAATCGACCCGGTGGTATAAACGTTATGACTCAAGGTTCCCGCTGGACACGTGCCACTGATGATGACGGTGTAACCGTTGTTCGCCGTCACGTTGAATGCTGCGGTATTGCCATCGGTGACGTATTGCGACGACGGCGAAATGCTGCCATTGGCGTCGCCGCTCGACGTGATCGTGCGCGCCGGTGGCGTGACGATCAGGCTCGACGCAGCGCTCGTACTGCCCATGAAGTTGGCGTCGCCGACGTACTGGGCAGTTACCGACTTCGTGCCCGCGCTGCTCGGCGTCAAGTCGCAACTGCCACTGCCGCCCGCCAACGTAATCGGACAACTTGCTCCCGTGCCGTCGCTGACCGTGACCGAGCCCGTCGGCGTGCCACTGTTTCCCGCAACCGTCACGGATACGGTCGCAGAGCTGCCCAAGGTAATCGGACCGGGTGGAACCATGCTGGTGATCGTCGTGGTCGTGGTGTCCAGACTGGCGGACGCTGCGAAACCCTCGCCGGCCAGACTCGCCATGAGTGATCCGGCTACGCAGGCAACTTTCAAATCCGAAGAAATCCAGCGCATAAAAAACACCTCCCCGAACCTCTTCATTGGACTTGACGCGCCGCGCGCACTTTCCAGGAGGTCGATGCGGCAATCGGGACATCGAGTTCCGCATCGCCGCCGACCAGGATCAATTCGCGATGATGTCCGCTTGCAGCAGTGCCCAGCCAAATCGATGCCATCGGGTCGACCCGCACCCATAAACTGGGCTGTTCCAGTCCGTCCGGCCCGAACGTGACTATGCGCAGCCAACCCTGCTCTGCAGCAGCGACATGCTCGATGCGGAAGCCGGAGTGATCCGGAGCCGTTGCCTCGAGCACCGTTTCGACGCCGCCGCTCGTTGTTGCCGTCGCCGACAAGGCCAGTGCCGATCCATCCCATTCCACCGCAGCAGGTGACATGGATTGCGTGCCCGTGCCATCGCCATTGGGCTGATCGAAGCTGTCGCGGAAGATCACGAAGTAGTCCGTGTCGAACTGCATCAACGTCGGCGTGGTACCGCTGACCGTTACTGCATAGCTCGCCAGTCCATCGGGCGGATCCGCGCGCTTGGGAATCGAGACGATCCAGCTGACGCTGCTGTTCGCCGTAACGGTGACGTTGCCGTCCAAGAATGGACCGGTCCCGGACGGCAGGCATTCGGCAGCCGTGCCGAAGCACTGCCAGTGGCCGCTGGCCGTGTCCAGATCCGACGACGGCGAAGTCTCGGCGCCGCTGATCGTCAAGCCGGTCACATCGTTGCCGGACGTATTGCTCAGCGTGACGACATAATTGATGAACCCGCCGTAATGCACGAACGATCGGTTGTCGGTCAACGTCAGCGTGAGCGTGGCCGAAGCCGAGACGAAGGCGGCCGTCACCGAGCAATCCTGTGAGATCACGCGCGTTGTGTAGACGTTGTTGTTCAACGTGCCAAGCCCCTCTGGACATGTCGTGCTCATCATCGCCGTGAAGCCATTGTTCGGCGTTACCGTGAAGGTTGCCGTATTGCCGTCGACGACAAATTGCGTGCTCGGCGTGATCGAGCCGTTGGCTCCTGCAGTCGCCGTGATCGTGCGCGTCGGCGGCGTGACCGACAGAATCGCGGGTGCGCTCACGCTGCTCTTGAAGTTACCATCGCCGCTGTAGCTGGATGTGATCGAGTGGCTGCCAACCGTCCACGACGACTTCGTCATGCTCGCTACGCCGCCGCTGAGCGGGACTGTGCCGAGCGTCGTTGCTCCGTCAAGGAACGTCACGTTTCCGGTCGGCGTTCCCGCGCCAGGTGCAACGGCCGTAACCGTCGCCTTCAGTTGCACGGAAGCACCGACCGTGATCGGACCCGGTGGCGTGAGTTGGGTCGCGGCCGCAGACGCCGCTTTGTTGACGACCTGCGGATTGCCGTTCAACGCACCCGCGCTGCCGTTGAAGTTGCCGTCACCGCCATAGCTCGTCGTGATCGTATGGTTGCCGATCGCGAGTGACGAGGTCGTGAACGTGGCGACACCACTGTTCAACGCTCCGGTGCCGATCGATGAGCCACCATCGAGGAAGGTCACCATTCCGGTCGTCGTTCCCGCACCGGGCGCCGTCGGCGTCATCGTGGCCGTGAACGTCACCGACTGGCCGAACACCGATGGGTTCGCCGACGAGGTGACCACCGTCGACGTGCCCGCTTTGTTGACGACTTGCGGGTTGCCGCTCAGCGATCCGCTCGAGCCGTTGAAGTTGCCGTCACCGGCATAGTTCGTCGTGATCGTGTGGCTGCCGACTGTGAGTGCCGAAGTCGTGAACGTGGCGACCCCGCTGCTCAACGTACCGGTGCCGATCGATGAGCCGCCATCGAGGAAGGTCACGGTGCCCGTGGGCGTTCCGGCGCCGGGGGCGATCGCGGAGATCGTCGCCGTGAAAGTTGCCGATTGACCGAACACGGATGGATTCGGGGACGACGTGACAGCCGTCGCCGTATCGGCCGTGTTCACTACCTGCGGGTTGCTGCTCAGCGCACCCGAACTGGCGCTGAAATTCGTATCGCCGGCGTAATCGGCGGTGATGGTGTGATTGCCGGTCGCCAGCTGCGTCGTCGTTAGTGTCGCCACGCCACTGCCGTCGAGCGTGCCTGTGCCGATCGATGTGCCGCCGTCGCGGAACGTCACGGTACCGGTCGCTGTTCCCGATCCGGGCGCCACCACCGTCACAGTCGCTGTGAACATCACTCCCTGACCGAACGTCGACGGATTCAGCGACGAGGTCACGGCGGTCGCCGTGCCGGGCTTGTTGACGACTTGCGGGTTGCCAGTCAACGCACCGGTGCTGTTCTTGAAATTGGTGTCGCCGGCATAACTCGCCGTGACGATGTGATTGCCAAGCGTCAGCGAAGAGGTCGAGAACGTTGCAACACCGCCGCTCAAGCTAGTGGCACCGATCGGACTGCCCCCATCGAGGAACGTCACGGTTCCGGATGGCGTTCCCGCTCCGGGCAATGATGCGGTTACCGTCGCCGTGAACATGACCGACTGGCCGATGACCGAAGGATTCAGCGACGACGTCAAGGCCACCGTCGTGTCGGCTTTGTTCACGACCTGCGGATTGCCCGTCAGCGAACCGGTGCTGCCGTTGAAGTCGCCGTCGCCGCCGTAGCTCGTCGTGATCGTGTGATTGCCCACCGCGAGCGTCGACGTGGAGAACGTGACAATGCCACCGCTCAATGTGCCCGTTCCGATCGACGAACCGCCGTCAAGGAATGTCACAGTGCCCGTCGGCGTGCCGGCTCCGGGCGCCGTTGCACTGACTGTGGCCGTGAACGTCACGTTTTGGCCAGACACCGCCGGGTTTTGCGATGAAGCGACGGCGCTGCTCGTGTTCGCCTGCGTGACGACTTGAGGATTGCCGGTCAGCGAGCCCGTACTGCCGTTGAAGTTGCCGTCACCGGCGTAGCTCGTCGTGATCGTGTGATCGCCGACAGCCAACGCCGATGTCGAGAACGTCGC
>Ga0157379_10000211_pt1 | contig 45198 bp, 75 predicted proteins | sample S25metaG_FD_121802 | JGI IMG/M metagenome (GOLD analysis project Ga0157379, IMG submission 121802) | Switchgrass rhizosphere microbial communities from Kellogg Biological Station, Michigan, USA - S2-5 metaG | ecosystem: Host-associated > Plants > Roots > Rhizosphere > Soil | place: USA... | reverse complement strand
GGGTGCGTGCGCGAGCCCGGCGAGCCCGACGTCAAGGAGATGTGACGATGGAGCTTGGGCGGTGAAACGCGTGCTGCACGGCTTTGATGCGTCGGACGAGCGCAGGGCCATCACCCCTGTGCCCGCCGAGCCGACGCTTTGCCGTGACTGCGGCACCGTCCTCGAGCCGCTGCGACGCTTCGCCGGGCTATGTCGCAGCTGCGTTCTGCAATGGGGGCAGTCGCACCGGTCACCCTGCCGCGCGCCGGCACCGCTTGCGTCACTGCTGCGCGAGCTCAGCCGCACCACGCGAACACGGCCCGATGGCCGCACCGAGGCGTACGTGCAGGTCGAGTGCGCATGCGGGCGGCGCCGCGTCTTGAAGCTCACCACCTGGCTGCACCATCAGCCGCACTCTTGCAACCGCTGCCGGCTGCGCGAGATCGATGCGCACGGCTTTGAGGCGGAGTGTCGCCCGACCTATGGACGCCGCTCTGGGGTCAACCCCGCGAAGAGGACGCCCGTGTAGTTCCGGTCACGAGGAGAACCAGCAACCCATGCGAACACAACCAGTCAAGCAGCAGAGCCGCAAGCGCGACCTCGATGAGCGCGGCAATGTGGAAACTGCACAAACGTGCGCGCGTCCTAATAATGGGGTCGTGCACGATGGTGCAGCGACGCCGATCGACACTGCCGCTGCCGTCTGGGTCAACCTCAGCGCGCTGCACCCGTGGCCCAACAACCCGACCAAGGATGACCCGGCCTCGGTGCGGCGCGTGGCCGAGTCGATCAAGCGGTTCGGCTTCGGCGCACCGCTGGTGGCGCGTGCGGAGAACGGCGAGATCATCGCTGGGCACACTCGGTTCAAAGCCGCTCAGTTGCTCAAGCTGCCGGGTGTTCCCGTGCGGCTGCTCGACATCACCGAGCAGGATGCACATGCGCTCGCGCTTGCTGACAACCGCCTGGCCGAGCTGACGCTGCGCAGCAATGAAGCGTTGGCAGCAGCGCTGCGGGACATGCCATCCGTCGACCAGGTGATCGCTGGGTACGAGCAACCGGACATCGACAAGCTGCTCCGTGAGCTGCAGGGCAAGCCGGAGATCATCGAGGACGATATCCCCGCGTTGCCGAAGGTTCCGGTCACGAAGTCCGGCGACGTCTGGGCACTTGGGCGGCACCGCCTGGTATGCGGCGACAGCACGAGTTCGTGGTCATGGGACGCGATAGGGCCGGTCGATGCCGTGTTCACCTCGCCACCGTATGCGCTCGAGGCGTCGATGCAATTGCGTGAGGCGCGCGGCAAGGGTTCCAAGGATTCGCCATACGAAGGTGTCGAGGACTCGCCGGAGGCGTGGTTGCCACGTATGCGCGCATGGTCGACCTTGGCACTTGAACGAGCTAGTGCCGTCGTAGTCAATGTGCAGCTGCTTGCTCGCAACAAGCGAGCGCTGTTGACATGGTTGAGCGAGAACGCCGATCGTTTCTGCGATCTGCTTGTGTGGGATAAGGGGACCAGCCAGCCAGCGTTTCTTGATGGTGTGTGCAACTCGCGCCATGAGTTTATTGCTGTGTTCGGAAGATCGCAGTGCGGGCGCAATCTGCCGTTCGCCGATTTTCGGGGGACACTGGACAACGTCTATGCAGGGCCTGCAGCTCGTGTCGGAGACAAGGCTGGGAGCGAACACGGCGCAGTGTTTCCGGTCCACCTACCAGCGTTCGTGATGTCTCGAATGTGCGGCACTGCGACGTGTTGGGCCGACCCCTTCATCGGGACCGGGACCACGTTGATCGCCGCCGAGCAGTTGGGTCGTCGGTGCGTCGGCATCGAACTTTCCCCCGCATACTGTGACGTCATCGTCGAACGCTGGCAGAACCTCACCGGGCAGAAAGCAAAGCGACAGTGAGCAGCACCCATGGCGGCACACACCAAGTTCACGCAAGCGATCGGCGACACCATCTGCAAGCTGGTGTCGCTGGGCGTCAGCCTCGAAGCAGCAGCCGAGAGTGAGGGGGTGTGCCGCCGCACGGTGTACAACTGGCGCGACGCTGGACGCAGCGGCAAGCGCTTGTATGTGAAGTTCGCAGACGACCTCGAGATCGCGCAAAGCAAAGCCGAGGTCGCGCAAACGTTGAATATAATCAAGGCTGGCTCTCACGACTGGCGCGCCTCTGCGTGGTACCTCGAGCGGCGGCGGCCCGACGTGTACGGCAACCGCAGCCGCGATGACGTGCCGGCCGAAGGCGCTGACGGCAAGGCAGAGGTGCGGTTCTACCTACCTGACAATGGCCGACGTCCGCACAAATAGACCCGACGCGCTCGGGGTCCGGCCTCAGAACGGCTCGCAGGAGCGGTTCCTGTCGAGCCGCGCTGATATGGTGTTCTATGGCGGCGAGGCGGGTAGCGGCAAGACTAGCGGTCTTGCGCTCGAATGCCTGCGCAACTACGACGTCAAGGGGTTTTCGGCGATCTGCTTTCGTCGCACCAGCAACCAACTGCGCGGGCCGCAATCGCTGTGGGAGCTGATGCAGGAGTGGTACCCGGCGCTTGGGGCAGTGCTGCGCGAGACGCCCAACCCGTCAGCGACATTCCCAAGCGGCTGCAGAGTGCATCTGGATCATCTGCAGCACGACACCGACAAGCTCAAGCACCAGGGCAAAGGCTACGGCTTGATCGGCTTCGACGAGCTGCCGCACTTTCTCGAGAGCCAGTTCTGGTACCTGTTCAGTCGCAACCGCAGCACGAGCGGCGTAGCGCCCTACGTGCGAGCGACGATGAATCCGACAGCCGACACGTGGGTCAAGAAGATGATCGCGTGGTACCTCGACGAGCGCGGCGAGTTCATTCAGCCCGACCGGTCGGGGGTGATTCGGTACTTCTACCGCGTCGACGACGAGCTCGTATGGGGCGACTCTGCCGAGGAGCTGCGCGCGCGATTTCCGCATCTGAGCCATCCGCCCATCAGCTTCACGTTCATCCTGGGGCTGCTCGCTGACAACAAGATCTTGCTCGAGAAGGACCCCGACTACCCTGCGCGGCTACTGGCCCTGCCGCGGGTCGAGCGCGAGCGGCTGCTTGGCAGCGGCAGAGGTGGCAGCTGGCTCATCCGCCCCGCCGCCGGGCTGTACTTTCAGCGCAGCTGGTTCCGGATCGTCGACGTCGCGCCCACCGACGTGGTGGCCATAGTCCGCGCGTGGGACAAAGCCGCGACGCAAGTCACGCCGCAGAGCCCCGATCCGGACTGGACGCGCGGGGTCAAGATGGCGGCCACGCGCTCGGGGCGCTTTGTCGTGCTGCACGTGGAGTCGCTGCGTGGCTCGCCGCACCAGGTCGACCGCGCGATGCAGAACATCGCCGCCCAGGACGGCAGTGCCGTCAAGATCTGCATCTGGCAGGACCCGGGCGGGGCGGGCGTGGTGGATGTCGCGCACATCAAGGGCATCTTGGCCGGCTACTGGGTCGAGTCGATCGTCGCGCGCGAGGACAAAGTCAGCTACGCCGGGCCGTTCTCAACACAGGTGGAGGCGGGGAACGTGGATGTGCTGGCCGCGCCCTGGAACGAAGCGTTCCTTGCCGAGCTCGAGGGGTTCCCGGACGCAGCGCACGACGACATTGTCGACGCGTGCTCCCGAGCGTTCCTGGCCCTTCACAAGCCGGGCGTCCTCGCGTACCAGAGCGCCATGGATGCGCTGAAGGTCGAGTTGCTGTCATGAAGGTGGTGGGGCGCCTGGATAGCTGGATCAACGCGCTGACGGGTCTCGGCGGGCTGCGGGACAAGCTCAGCTACCATCAGATCCTACCCGGGGTGCGCCTCACCGACGGCGCGCTCGAGGCGCTCTACGACACCGACGACATCGCTGCGAAGATCGTCGACAAGCTGCCGCGCGACGCCACCCGGCGGGGCTTTACGCTGGAGTTCGAGGGCGACAGCGACGACGAAAGCGCCACCGCCATGCGCGCGCTGTATGCGCAGCTCGAGGACTTGGCGGTGCTGCCCAAGCTGCGCGAGGCGTGGATCTGGGCGCGACTGTACGGCGCCGGCGCGGTGTATCTCGGCGCCGACGATGGGCTGCTGCCCGAAGAACCGCTGGCCGAGGACAAGATCGTAGAGGTGCGGTTTCTCAACGTGCTGCGCCGGCCGCAGCTCGAAGTGCGCAAGCGCTACAGCGACATCCACGGTCTGAAGTTCGGGCAGCCAGAGCTGTACGCCGTGCGCCGCGCGGATGCTCGCAGAGACGCAGCACTCGAGGTGCTGATCCATGAATCGCGGTTGGTCTTTTTTCCGGGCGCCCTCACTGCACAGAGCGCCGACGCCTGGGACAACTCGGTGCTGCAGCGCGCGCAAGATTGCCTTCGGCAAAGCGCAAGCGGCTGGCAGTCAACCGCGCACCTCATGAGCGATGCAAGTCAGGCCGTGCTCAAGATCGACCACCTGTCTGAGATCATTGCGACTGGCGGCGAGGCGCGGCTGCGGGCGCGCATGGAAGTTATGGACATGGCGCGCTCGGTGTGCCGAGCGATCCTTGTCGATGCCGAGCGCGAGGAGTTCACCCGCGTCGCGACGAGCTTCGTTGGGCTGCCCGAGATGCTCGACAGGTTCATGATGCGCGACGCCGCAGCAGCCGAGATGCCGGTCGCGCTGCTCTACGGCCGATCGGCTGCTGGCTTGAACGCCACTGGCGAGAGCGACACGCGCGCCTGGTACGACGTGGTCGAGGACGCGCAGAACGACGTGCTGCGGCCGCGGCTCGAGCGCGTGGTGCGGGTCTTCATGCTCGCCAAGAGCGGCCCGACACATGGTCAAGAGCCCGCGAACTGGAAGCTCAGCTTTACCCCGCTCTGGCAGCCCACCGAGAAAGAGTCAGCTGAGACGCGCAAGATCAACGGCGACACCATCGCCACCCTCGTCCAGGCGCAGGTGATGCTACCCGAGGAGGGCGCGCTCGACTTGGCGCAGTCGGGCGACTTCTCGACGATCGATGTTGAAGCGCGCACGCAGGCGCTTGCAGTCGAGAATGAACTCGCCGCCGACCCGGAGGGCATCGACCCCGCGACCGGCACCACCCCTGTTGCTGACGATACCGGCGACCCCAATGTGCAGGACACTGCGCTCAACGGCGCCCAGGTAACGTCGATGATCGAGATCGTCACCGCCGTCGCCTCGGGCCAGATCCCGCGCGCGACAGGTGTTCAGATGCTCGTGATGGCGTTTCAGATGACCGAGGCTGAGGCGGAGAAGCTCATGGGCGAGACGGGCGCAGGCTTTGTTCCAGCGGCCAGCTCTGTGCCAACGCAGCCGCAGCCGCCGGCGCCTGCCTCGGCAGCGATTGAAACAGCGCCGCCGCAGGAGAAGTAATGCGCGGGCTCGATCGCTTTGCGCGGCAGCTCGAGTTGATGGGCCGACTGCCCAAGCAACGCAAGCGCAAGCGGCCGGTGCCCCAAGCACGGCAGCCGTCAGCGCCGCGGGTCGCGTACCTGCACGGGATCTTGCAGATGGTCGACGAGGTGCATGCCCGCGTGCGGCGCGATCTACTGCCGGCGCTCCGGCCCATCATCGAATCGCACAACGCGCTGCGGCCTGACGCCATAGAGCTGCGCATTGACGCTACCGGTGGCCGCACTGCCGCCGAGATCGAGCGCATTCGGAAGGACCTGGAGCGCGAGATCCCAGAACGCAGGATTGCGCTGCTGGCTGAGCAGAACGCCCTGCGCGTTGCCGAGCACAGCCGCAAGGAGCTCAACCGGCAGGTTCGCACAGTCGCCAACATCGACGTGCACGCTGATCCGGCGATCCTTGCCGAGCACATCGAAACGTTCGTCGAGGACAACGTGCGGCTTGTGAAGTCGCTCCTGACCGACGAGCTCGACGACCTCAAGGGCATCATCCTGCGCGGCGCGCGGGCCGGGCTTCGGTACGAGGAAATCGCTGATGACATCGTCGAGGAGTTCGGCGCCACCAAGCGCCGTGCGGCGCTCATCGCTCGCGATCAGGTGACAACCCTCAACGCCGAACTCACCCGCATCCGCCAGCAGCAGGTGGGGATCGAGCAGTACACCTGGTCGACGGTCAAGGACGAGCGCGTGCGCAAGAGTCACCGAGCGCTCGAGGGGACCACGCAGCGATGGGACTCGCCGCCCACCGTCGATGGCGAGAAAGCGCACCCTGGCCAGCCGATCAACTGCCGGTGCCAAGCCATCCCGGACGTCGACGCAGTGCTCCGCGAGGCCGGGCTGATCACCGGCACGACCGAGCCTCCGCCCCCACCCAGCGCGCCGCCGCGCCGGCTGTCGGTGGTGCCGCCCCCCGAGCCCGCGCCCCGGAGGAAGCGCCGCCGGTGACGTGCGCGTCCATCGGTACGAGCGCTGCTCGATGAGCTCACCGCGGCGTGATCACCCTGCCTTGCGCTTCTTGGCAGCCGCTGGTTGTTGTCGATCGTGTTCGGTGCGCTGGCCGAGTCCGTGCGAGATCAGCGTCAAGAGCTTGGTGTTGATTGACACGTCATCCACGGCAGCGAGGCGTGCGACCTGTTCATGCATGGACTTCGGCAGCCGCAAAGCGACCTTGCCCGAGTAGTCGGCCGAGGCGTCCGGTGGCGGGATAGGGTCGCCGTGCTCTGCCATTGACTCAAGGATGCCAGTAGCGGCGATCCGTGCTTCCTTCGCGGCGCGCTCGGGCGAGTCGCCGTGAGTGGCGCAACCCGGCAGAGCCGGTACGCGCGACACGAACACCTGGTCCTCGTCGCTCCACTCAGTAACGATGCGGTACTTGAACGCGGTAGCCATCACAACACCTCCAGCTGATGGGTTTCGATCAACTTGACCACCTGCTTGACCTGGTAGCCCTTGGCCATGGAGCCCGCCGGCTGAACGTTGATCACCGGCAGGCCAGCGCGGCGGTAGATCCGGTGCGAGCCCGTCTGACGGTCGAAGACGAATCCAGCGGCCTCGATCAGGCGAAGCGGACGCCGGCCGAGGTGCAGGTGGTCGTGGTCATCGTGAACCACCATCGCCCTGCTCGAACATCGTGCAGAGCGCGTCGATGGCAGCTTCGAGCGCTGGCCCACTGTTGTCAGCGAGCGCGCGGCGCAGTCGCTGCGCCATGTCAGCGCGACCATACGCAGCGCCGTGCGCGAAGATCGAGCGCTGCGTCATCGCAGGCAAGCGCGCGAGTCGATGCGCGCGCTTGTCAGCTTCGCGCTGCTCGTCGGTCATCGCAGTGAAGTCGCAACCGTTTGACTTCGCCTGCGCCAGAATCGCTGCTGCCTTGCTGCCCATGTGATTATAATAGCGCGGGTAATATCATCGGGCAAGCGAATTCGGTATGTCGCTCCGTGCTCCGGCACAAAGCGCAAGGGACGATTGAACTTGTCCGGTCATTGCCACCCACCCCCGCCGCCGCTAGACGTGTGGAGGTGAAGCGCCCATCCGGTAGCGTGCAGGCTTGACACCCCAAAAAGCCGCGCATACCAGCGGCTCGTGCGCGTCCATCGGTACGACGTAGCTGAAATCGGTAGGCCCGTCCGGACCCCGCAAGGCTTTATCCGGGTGCCCGCGTTCCTAACTCGCGCTGGCGTACTCGAGTACAAGCGCGCCGATGGCACCGCCGTCCGTGAGCTGCGGCACCCCGACGAGGTGTTTCGACCCGACTCGCTCGCGTCGCTATCGGCTGCGCCACTCACCGATCTGCACCCCAAGGAGATGGTCAGCCCGAAGAACGTTCGCACGCTGCGGGTGGGGCACGTCGGCGAGGCGGTGCGGCAGGAAGGCCACCGCGTCGCGGCGACTGTCACCATCGAAGACGAGCAGGTGATCGCCGCGGTCGAGCGTGGCGACCGCCGCGAGATCAGCTGCGGCTATGCGTGCGTGGTCGATGCGACACCGGGCGTTTGGGACGGTGAGCGCTACGACGCGGTGCAGCGCGACATCGTGTACAACCATGCCGCGCTCGGGCCGCGCAACTGGGGACGCGCGGGCAGTGAAGTGGCGCTGCGTCTGGACTCTGGCGACGCGATGACCGCGTCCGCCTTGGGGGCGCCGCCAGAGCGGCGGGACGACGGGCCCAGCGACCCGCCGGGAGGTGAGGTGGAGATGGATCCAGTAACGATTCGAGTGGACGGGCTCGACGTCCAGGTGCCCAAGCAATGGGCGCAGGTCATCGAGAAAGGGCTCAAGCAGCGCGACGACGCGCTCGCCGAGCGCACCAAGGAGCGCGACGCTGCGCAGGGCCGCCTCGACGCGCTCGACAAAGAGCACGACGAGCTCAAGGCGAAGCTGGCGGCCGCCGAGGATCCCAAGCGCCTGGACGCTGCGGTCCATGCACGCGCGACGCTGATCGAGCAAGCGCGCAAGGTGCTGCCCGCCGAGCACAAGTTCGATGGCCAAACCCCGCGTCAGGTGCATGAGGCGGTGCTCAAGCAGCTCGACGCCAAGCTCGACCTCGCGGGCAAAAGCGACGAGTACGTCGCCGCTCGCTTCGATCACGCTGTAGAGACTGCTGCGCCCAGCCAACCGGCCACCCGCAGCACATCGCTCGACCGCTCACGGGTGGTCACCACGCAGTCAGTCTCTCGCATTCAACCCGCCACCGCACGGCAGGATGCTGCTGCCTATGTGCCCGACTGGCAAAAGCCGCTCGCGACGAGCAAGGACCGGCACTGATGCAACTCTCATACGACTACGCGCAGCCGGTGGCGGTTCTCGGGTTAGTCACCGAGGACTTCACCAAATACACCGACACCGTGATCCCACAGGTCTCGGTCAAGGTCGGCAAGTTGCTCACCGCAGACAAGACCGCCGGCAAGGTCCGGAACGCCGCGACGTTGCCGGCCGCAGCGGCCGACGTCACCAAGCCCGGAGCGATGGGCATCACCTTCCTCGATCCCACCCGCGAGGGTGGCGACGACTACCCGGCAGCGCGGCCCATCGGAGTGATCCGGCGCGGCAGGCTCTGGGTGCTGGCCGAGTCCGCGGTCGCGCGCTGGACGCACCCGTTCGTGCGGTACGCCGCGGGCGCAGGCGGGACTGAGCTCGGCAGCTTCCGGGGCGACGTGGACACCGCCTCAGCGGCGGAGCTGACGCACGCCATCTTTCTCACCGACGCCGGCGCGGGTGAACTTGTGTTGGTCGAGATCGACCTGTTCTAAGACGCGCGAAGGAGACCACCACCACCATGCTCGTCCAACTTCAAACACTGTCGCCCTACAATCGAGACCAGATCGCGGGCGAACTCAGCCGGCTCTCGAGCGAGCGCCTCGACGCCGTCGAACTCGATCGCATTTACACGGCGATGGTCGTGCACCGCGCCGAGCTCTACGGAGCTGATCGTCTCGACGCCAACGAGACCATGATCCTCGAGCACCAGCTCGAGCAGATGCGCGCGCGCTCGGTCGATGTGCAGCGCCCCGAGTTCAAGGCGCGGCGCTTGGTGCCCGTCACCTCGGAGATCGACCCGGGCGCCGAGTCCTGGGCGTACTCGGTCTGGGATCGCGCAGGCATGGCGAAGGTCGTCGCGAACTACGCCGACGACATCCCCAAGGTCGCCACGTTCGCGAAGAAGTACACGCATACGATCGAGAGCATCGCGCTCGGCTATGAGTGGAGCTGGCTCGACCTGCTCCGCACCGCTCGCGCCGGTGTCCCGCTGCGCGCCCGCAAGGCCGACGCAGTGCGCACGGGCTTCGAGCAGAAGATCGAAGAGATCGCCGCCATCGGCATCAAAGAGACGGGCCTCACCGGCCTGCTCAACAACGCCAACGTCCCGCAGATCAACGCAGCCCCGCCGGCGACCGGCAGTTCGTCTAAGTGGGGCGGCCCCGACAAAAAGCCGCCCGAAGTCCTCGCCGACCTGATCGCTATGGAAGACGCGGTCATCAGCACCACCAAGGGCGTGCTTAGCCCCGACACGCTGGTGCTGCCGCTCGCGCAATACCGCTACATCAGTCGCACGCCGCTCTACACCGCCGCGACTGCAGACCCCAAGGACACCATCCTAAAGGTGTTCCTCGAGCAGTCCCAGACGGTGCGCAACGTGGACTGGTGGCACTTCGCCGACACTGCCGACGGCGGCAACGCGCGCGCGGTCATGTACCCGCGCAATCCTTCGGTGGTGCACCTCGAGATCCCGCTCGAGCAGCAGGAGCTTCCGCCGCAGAGCAAGAATCTATCGTTCGAAGTCAACTCGGTGGGGCGCATCGGCGGCGTGGCGTTCGAGTACCCGCTCGGCGCCGTCTACATGGATGGGATCTGATCATGGCGAACCAAGTCACGATTCGAAACAAGAGCGCGCATGTCAAGCAGCTGCAGCTTGGCAATGGACAGTCCATCACCGTCCCCCCGACTGCCGAAGGGTCTCCCGGCCTCGCTGTGACATTCGACAGCGACAAAGAGCGCGAGCGGTTCGAAGCCGCGCTCGGCAGCGCGGTCGTGAAGCGCTGGATCGAGCGCAAGGAGCTCGAGGTCGAGAGCAGCACGACCGAGAGCAGCACGACCGAGGGCGCGTCACCGGCATCGAAACAGGCAGCACCGCCGCCACTGCCGCCACCCGCACCCGCGCCGAGCCCAGCAGAACCCACACCAAGTCGACACTTCGGACGTCGAGGCGACAGGGAGTAAGCGGTGGCCGTGACCGTCGAACAGATCAAGGCGGAGTTCCCGGAGTTCGCGAACACGAGCGACGCGCTCATCGCTGCCAAGATCTCCGACGCGTACGAGCAACTCTACCCAAGCGGGTGGGGATCCGGCTACGACCAGGCGGTGAAGTACCAAGCCTGCCATCTGATCGCGTGCTCGCCCGGCGGCGAGTTCGCGCGCCTCGATCCGAACAAAGAGCCCGACGGCGCGAGCACGCTGTACGAGCGCCGCTACAACGCGCTGCAGCAGTCCGTCGTCGCAGCCATGGTCGTGTGATGAGCGGCGCGACCCTCAAAGTCACCGACAAGGACGCGGGCTGGGACGCCCTCAAAGACCGCGTGCTCAAGCTGTCGGCGCCCGGCGCGTACACGCTCGTGGGCGTGCAGGGGCAGCAAGCCTCGAGCGCGCACCGCGAAGCCGCCCCCATGACTGTGGTCGATCTCGCAGTGGTGCACGAGTTCGGCAAAGTCATCCACAAGAAGGACGGCACTGAAATCGTGATTCCACAGCGCAGCTTCATCCGCGCCACCATCGACGAGTACGCTCCCAAGCTGCAGCGCACCGCGTCGGCGCTGGGGCAGGGCGTGCTGATCGGCAAGTTCCAGACGCGCCAGGCGCTTGAGCTGCTCGGGCAGCAAGGCGTGGGGCTCATCAAGCAGCGGATCGCCGACGGGATCCCGCCTCCCAACGCGGATTCGACGAAAGCGCGGAAGGGCTCGAGCACGCCGCTCGTCGATACCGGGCAGCTGCGCGGCTCCATCACCCATCGCGTCGAGGGCGGCTGATGGATTGGCAGCTCTTGCACGACGGCCTCCGGCAATGGTTCGCTGACGTCAGCGGCGTGGCCATCACCGAGATCGCGTGGGCAGGCGACCCGGTGGGCATGCGTAACTACCCATGGGCCGAGCTCACGCTGCTCGGGCAATCGGCCGAGCCCGGCACTGACGAGGTGCGTGCTGCCGCTCTGGGCGATGACCTTGCGATCGAGGTGGTCGGCAATCGCCGGTTGACGCTCAGCTGCAAGATCGTCTCGCGTGATCAGCGCCCGGCCTACCGTGCGTATGCGCTGCTCGAGCAGGTGAGAGGGCGGCTGTACTTCCCGTCCTCGCAAGCGACATTCCGCGGGCTCGGGGTGGGGCTGCGCGAGAGCCTTGCGCTCGTGGACCTTGGCCGCACCCATGATCAACGCGAGGAGTCGGTGGCGTCGCTGGATGTCGCATTCAACTGGGTGAGCGTTCAAACCGATGCTCCCGCCGGGACCATCGGGAGCGTCGTGGTGGGGGGCACCGTGAAGCTGGACCCTACAGATCTCGACCCCATCATCATCGCCGACGAAGCAATTCCCTAGGAGGCGTTCGCCATGAGCAGCGTGTCGGAAGTCGTCAACGTAACGATCGAGATCAAAGACGCCGCTGTCTCGCAGGCAGGCTTCGGCACCCCGCTCATCGCCGGCTACCATACGTATTGGCCCGAGCTCGTGCGGACCTTCTCGGACGCCGACGAGATGACCGTCGCGCCGATGAGCATGCCGACCACCCATCCGATCTATCGCACCGCGCTGGCGCTCAAGTCGCAGAACCCGTGCCCGCCGCAGTTCAAGGTCGGCAAGTGCTCGGGCGTCACCACGCAGACGGTGAGCCTCACCCCGAGCACGCCGGTTGGCGGCGAGGTGTTCAAGCTCGAGGTCGACGGCGTGCTCGTGACCGTCACCGCGAGCACGACTCCCACCATCGCCGAGATCACTGCCTCGTTGGCTGCCGAGATCAACACTGCTGTTCCGGGCGTGACTGCGACGGGCGGCCCGACCGACGTCAGCGTCGAGAGCGACGCGGCAGACGTGATGCATCGCTTCGAGAAGCTCTCCTCGAACCTGGTCTACAAGGACGTGACCCCCGACTCGACGACGGGGATCGCCACCGACCTCGCGGCCATCCGCGCGTACGACGCGGATTGGTACGGGTTGCTGCTGGACGACAGCAGCGCTGCGGTGATCGCAGCCGCCGCCGCGTGGGCCGAGGCCCAGACCGTGATCCTGTTCGTCAATCCGAGCGACTCCGAGATCAAGAGCGGCGCGGCCAGCGATGACGTCGGCAGCGACCTGGAAACGGCTGGCTACAACCGGACCGTGACGCTCTTTCACGACAAGCCCGCTCAGTGCGCTGCGGCCGCGTGGGCAGGGCGGATGTTGCCCAAGGCCCCGGGCTCGGCGACGTGGGCCAACAAGAGCCTCGCGGGCGTGGACAAGTCGCCGCTCAGCGACACCGATCGGGGCGTGCTCAAGGGCAAGAACGTCAACTACTATGTCGACGTCAAGGGGATCGGATTCACGCTCGATGGCCGCGCAGCATCGGGCCGGTACATCGACATCACGCACGGCATCGATTGGTTCGATGCGCGTACCAGCGAGCGCATCGTGGCCTTGCTCGCCAACAACGACAAGGTCGCCTACACCGACAAGGGCGTCGAGCTCGTGCGCGCCCAAGTGCTCGGGCAGATCCTTGAGGGGATCAGCGCGACGCTGATCGACGGGGACGCGCCCTACTCGGTGACGGTGCCGAAGGTCGCCGAGATCAACCCCAACGATCGCACCGCGCGCATCTTGCCCGACGTGAAGTTTAGCTTTGTGCTGCAGGGCGCGGTGCACAAGGTGCTCATCAATGGCACCGTCCGCACGGCCCTATAGGAGAGGTTGCTATGGCCTTCAAAGACTGGAACATCAACGACCTCGCCATCAGCCTCAATGCGATCCCGCTCGACGACGGCGGCTACGCCGATGACGAGGTGTTCAGCCTCGAGTGGGACGACTCTCAGTTCCTCGACTTCACGGGCGCCGACGGCGAGGTCTCGCGGTACGCCACAAACAACTTCAAGGCGTTCGTGACGCTGCGCTACGCCAACACTGCCAACGCCAACGATCGCCTGAGCTCGATGCTGCAGGCCGATCTGAGCTTGCCCAACGGCGCCGGCGCCGGGGTGTTCAATGCGCGCGACAAAGAGGGGCGCCTGGTGGTGCTCTCCGAGCGCGCATGGATCACGGGCTTCCCAGCCTACAAAGCCGGCAAGGCCGTGCAGGTCATCGAATGGAAGATTCGGCTAGCCGACGCGCGCGGCAGCTTCTTCGGCGGGCGGTAGCCGCATGGCGATCGAAGCCCGACAGAAGCGCATCGGCGAGCACACCTACCGCGTGACGCAGTTCGGCGCCAAGCAAGGGCGGGGCTTGCTGGTTCGCCTGCTCAAACTGGCCGGCCCGAGCCTCGGCGCGGCGCTCAGTAGCCTCGCCCAGGGCAAGCACGCGGAGGTCGAGGCGGCGCTGGCGGCGGGATTGAGTCAGGGGCTCTACGAGCTGGCAGACCGCCTGAACGAAGCGGAGGTGGCCGCGGTGCTGGACGACTTCGCCAAGCAAACCGTCATCGTGATCGGCGATCGCGAGCCGCGCTTGTCCGACGTGTTCGACGCGCATTTTGCAGGCCGGTATGACGAGATGCTGCTCTGGGCGAGGTTCTGTTTGGAGGTGAACTACGCGAGTTTTTTCGGCGGATCGAACGGCGGCCCCGGCCTGATCGGTCGGATCCAGAGCGTGCTGTCAGCATCGCCGTCCCCGAGCGCATCGACTGGGACATCCACCGCGTCGCCACCAGCGCGAGGTACCATTCCGGCCTCGTAGAAATCCAAACCGCATGGTCGCTCGACGACCTGTATGAGGCCCACGACGTGCTGGACATGTACGAAGATCTCGAGCACCTGGCCGCGCGGAGTCGGTCATGACTGTGCTGCGCGAGATCGTCGCGCGCCTTGGCTTCGAGGTCGACAAGACCGGGTTCCAAGCCGCCGAGCGCGGGATCGCGCAGGTGCAGACGCAGCTCGCCGCGACGAGTAAGAAGCTCGGGGTTGTCGGTGTGGCGGCGACAGCCGCGGGCGGTCGGGTGGCCAGTGCAGGCAGCAGGTTCGCCGCGACGGGCAAGGCTGCGGCTAGCACCCGGGCCGGCATGGCTGTGGGCGCGACTGGCGCCTCAGCGTTCGGCGGCGCCCTCGGCAAGCTGGTCGCGGCTGTGGGCATTGCGCAGACGCTGCGATCGATCGTCCAGCTCGCCTCCGACGCCAACGAGACCGGCAGCGTCCTTGATCGGGTGTTCGGTGCGGAGGGCGCAGCACAGGTCAAGAGTTGGTCGCAGACCGCCTCGTCGACGCTTGGCCGCTCGCGCTACCAGCTCCAAGAGTACGCGGCCGGGCTTGGCGGGATGATCGAGCCGATGGTGCAGAACAAAGCCAAGGCGCAGGCGATGAGCACGACGTTCGCCACGCTGGCCGTGGACCTCAGCAGCGCCTTTTCGGGTACCACTGAGGAGGAGGCGCTTACGGCGCTGAAGGGCGGGCTCACCGGGGCAGACATGGCTCTCAAGCGCTTCGGCATCACGATGGATGATGCGACGCTGCAGCAGTACGCGAACGAAAAAGGCATCCACAAGAAGCTCGCCGCGATGAGCAACGCTGAGAAGACTGAGCTGCGGTACCAGTACATTCTTGCCAACACCAAGTCCGCGCAGGGCGACGCGGCTCGTAGCTCTGGCACCTTTGGCAACGCAAGCAAGGCACTCGGCGGAGCTCTGAAAGATCTGGGTACGGAGTTGGGTCAGCGGGCCCTGCCCGTGCTCGAGCGTATGGTGGTCGGCGCATCCAAAGCCTTGGCGACGTTCAAGAATTTGGCGGCAGGTACGCACGTGCTCGAGGCCGCCTTGGCGGTCCTCGGTGCCGCTGCAGTTGTGACCGGCGCAAAGATGCTCGCTCCGTTCATCGTGCCGGCAGCCGCCGCCGCGGCACTGATTCTAATCATCGACGAGCTCTGGAATATGTTCGGGGGCGGCGAGTCGGTCATCGGCGACTTCATCGAGGAGGCCGGTGGCCTGGGCACTGTCGACGAGCTGGTCCGAAACCTGTCGGCGGGCATCGACATACTGGCCGAGTCGTGGCGCAACCTCTGGACGGACACTGACAATGGCAGCGACTCGATCATAGAATTTGTAGGCTGGATCGAGCTGGTTCAAACCGCCGGCGTCAACGCGGCCGACGCGCTGATGCGCCTCGGAAATAAAATAAGCGACCTCGTGCGGAGCGTGCCGGGGCTCGGCTATCTCGTGGGTTTGGGCGATCTGCCGGCCCGTGAGCTGAACGCGTCGGACCGTGCGGCCGGCCGAGGTGTAGACGCTCCGCTCATGACCGCGCAGGAGAGCGCGCGACAGAATCTGCGCGATCGCAATGCGGCTGGCCGAAACAGGCGTGCGGCGACCAAGAGCGGCAGAGCACTCGCGCGTGGTTACGATGCCGCGGTGGAGGAGATCAAATACGCGCGAGCGTCATCATCGGCCGTGGGCGCGGCGCCAACGGCGACCGCTCCTGCCGCACCGGCCGCCACGCAGCCCGTGATCGTGCAATCCGGTAACACAACCGTCACCGTCAACGTGAACGGCGGCAACCTCGCCGAGGTCCGCCGCGTTGTGCTCGATGCCCTGGCGGCCGAGCGCCGCAAGAACAACGCCGCGCTGGCGCGTCCCGGGAGTGGTTGAGGTGGCGAACCGGCACGTCGAGATCGGCGACATCTGGGTCGATGTCTCGGTCCGGGAGGGGCACGCCCTTACGGCAGAAGTGACCGAGCATCCTGTCGAAGCCGGCGCGGACGTGGCTGATCACATCCGGCCCATGCCCGCCACCATCGACATCGACGGCGTGGTCACCAACCACCCCGTGGAGCTTCCCAAGTCGCACGTCGGGACGACGCGCGTCAATCCGAGCCCCATCGAGATCGAGGGCGAGCCGTCGCTCGGCGCGATCGGATTAGTACCCGGCGCCGACCAAGCAGCCGCAATACTCGGCGCGCTCAAGCTCGACGTCCGTAGCAAGCGCGTGTTTTCGGCCAGCGTGCTGCACTTTACCGAGCCATTCGATCGGGTGAGCGCCGTGCACGCCGCGCTCGTGTCGATCTTCGAGCGCCGCGCCCTGGTCACCGTCGTGACCGGCCTCATGACCTACCAGAACGTGGCGCTCACCGGCCTGCACATCGAGCGCACCAGCGAAGCGGGGCAGGGGCGCCTCAACTTCTCGGCGTCCGGGCGGGTGCTGCGCATCGTCAGCAGCCAGACGGCCAAGCTCCCCGATCCGGTGGACGAGCGCGCCAAGCCACGCAAGTCGCGCGGTAAGCAGCCCACCCAACCTGTCAGCCCGCCGCCGGCGAGCCTGGTCGCGCCCGGCGACACCGACAAGCAGAGCCTGCTGTCAAAGGCTGGGGAGATCTCGGTGGCCGACATCTTCAAACAGATACTTGGGATCGGGTCCTGACCATGGGCATACGACTCATCCCCACCGAGGTGTACCCCGACGCGACGCAGCAGTCCGAGCTCGACGGCGTCACCTACACCTTTCGGTTCCGGTGGAACGAGCGGGGCGCCTGCTGGCACATGGATCTCTCCACGCTCGACGGGACGCCGATCGCGATGGGCGTGCGCCTGGTGACGCGCTTCCCGCTACTGCGCCGCAACTTGCACCCCGAGCGGCCGCCGGGCGAGCTGGTTCTACTCGACGGCCAGGCGCGCGACGGCAACGCGACATTCGACGAGTTCGGGACGCGGTACTGTTTGCACTACATCGAGGCGCTGTCATGACGGTGCTCTTTGACCGCAAGGTGCGCGTGCAGGTCGATGAGTACATGATCGAGGAACTCGATGTGGCGTTCGAAATCACCAAATCGCTGTCGGCCAAGACACCCAACAGCGCCGAGATCCGCGTCTGGAACCTCAACGCCGAGCATCGCAAGCGGTTGCAGGAGCTCGAGAAGGTGTACGTGTCGCTCGAGGCTGGCTACGTCGGGGGCACATCGCTGCTCTTTCGCGGCGACCTGCGTGACGTGCTCAGCACGCGCGAAGGCACCGACTGGGTCACGACGATCACCAGCGACAGCGGCCGGCGCGCCCGCAAGCGGCGCATCCTCAAGAGCTTCGCGCCGGGCGCCACGGTGCAGGACGTGCTCACCGCAGCCGCCAAGGCCATGGGCGTGCGCCTCGGCAACACCGCTGCCAAGACCGTCAGCGCCAAGATCCAGGGCACGCAGGCTTCCAAGTTCTTCAACGGCTATGCGCTCGCCGGCGCCATCGAAGGGGAGCTCGATCGCCTCGCCCGCAGCTGCGGCCTTGAGTGGTCGATCCAGGACGACGAGCTCCAGTTCCTCGACGATGGCAAGCCCCTGCAAGAGCTGGGCATCGAGCTCGGTCCGGACACCGGGCTTATCGGCTCGCCTGAGCCCGGCAACAAAGGGATCACCGAAGCGCGCTGCCTGATGATTCCAGACCTCTTCCCCGGCCGTCGCATTCGGATCACGAGCGAGCACGTCACCGGGATCTATCGTGCCGAGACCACCAAGCACGTGGGCGACACCGCCGGCCACGACTGGTATGTGGATCTCGAACTGCGCAACGAGGAGCGCAAGCGATGAGCGTCACCCCCTCAGACCTGGACATCCAGCGCGCGGCGTTGCAGGCCGAGCTCGGCGACGTCCATACCGCCATGCCGGCCGAGGTGCTCCGGGTGCATGCCGGCGAGCACAAGCAGCAGTTCGTCGACGTGCAGCCGAGCCTGCAGCGGCGCGCCCCGAACGAAGATGGCGTCATGGTCGACGAGACGCTGCCGGTAATCCCTATGGTGCCGGTGGGCTACATGCAGGGCGGCGGGTTCTTTGTGAGCATGCCGCTCGCAGCCGGGGACTTCGTGCTGCTGGTATTCGCCGAGCGCTCGCTTGACCAGTGGCTGCAGACCGCCCGCAAGGGCAGCCAGCGGGCGATCGTCCCGGGTGACATGGGGACACACAGCCTGGAGGGCGCGGTGGCGTTGCCGTGCGGGCCAGCCCCGCGGACGGCCCTGCTCGAGGGCGTGCACGCGCAGAACCTCGTGATCGGCGTGTCAGGCGCCACCGCAGACAAGCAGATCCACATCACCCCGGCCGGCGCAGTGCTGATCGGCGGCAACCTGGCGCTCGAGCCGATGGTGCTTGGCACCGCGCTCAAGACCTGGCTCAGCGCCCTGACGGTGCCCACCGCCATGGGGCCATCGGGCACCCCGATCAACGCGCCCAACCTCACCACGATTCTCTCCACGCTTCACAAGCTCAAATGACGCTCGATCTCGACTCGCTGACGTCCGACTTGGAGGACATCGCCACGGACCCGCCGGACACGACAGCCCTGTGCGCCAACGCGTGGGCGGATGCGCTCGGTGGGTACGTCACGGACCTGACGCCACCTCCGACACCTGCATCGATCACGGCCGCCATCGCGGCACTGCAGACGGCGCTGCTCTCAGCGTTCGGCACGACCGCTGCCGCGCCATCCATGGAAGCCGCGTTCACGACTTTCGGGGCGGCGCTCGGTACAGGGATGGCGCCAGCCTTCACGGCCACGCCACCGCCGGGTCCAGTCGGATTTGCCAAGCTGTTCACCCCGCCGTTTCCGACGACGCACTCGGCCGCCGCCCAGGCCATGGCCGACGCGATCCATGCCTGGATAACGACCGGCACAGCCGTCCCGGCAGCGGGCGGCGCGGCCGTGCCCTGGGCCTAGCGCAGCGCTTGACCCCGTCTCGGTCCGCGCATACCAGCGCCTCGTGTCGGACCTGGCGCTCGACCCTGCGACTGGTGACCTGGACTTGCAGGGTGGGCGTGCGCGCATCTGCGAGGGTGCCGAAGCGGTGGCGCAGCTCTGGGCGTTTCACATCACGATGTTCCGCGGTGAGTGGTTCCAGGATCGCTCGCTCGGCATCGACTACCAGCACGACATCCTCGAGAAGGGTGTCAATCCCGCGGTGGTGCGCGCGATCTTCGCGACTGCGACGCGCGCGGTGCCAGGCGTCGCTGACGTGCGCGACATGCGCCTGAGCCTGGACCGCACCACCCGGACGCTGACAGTCCGGGCCGAGGCGGTACTCAGCAGTGGGCAGGATGCGTCGCTCGGACTGACGGAGACGATCGGGGGATCGCGATGAGCTTCGGTCTCACCCCCGACGGGTTCGTTCCCAAGAGCCTCGAAGATGTGCTGAGCGATGTAGTGACTCGCCAGCGCGCAGATCTCGGACCCGATGTCGACACGAGCCCGTTCAGCGTGCTCGGCCAACTCAATGGCGTCTTCGCAAGCAAGCTTGTTGAGCTCTGGGAGGCTGGCCAGGAGCTCTACGACGCGCTCGACCCGGACATGGCCAGTGGCGTGCAGCAGGACGCGCTCTACAGCCTGACCAACACGCTGCGGCGCGACGCAAAGAAGAGCACGGTGACCGCCACCGTCAACCTCTCGGCGGCCACCACCATCGCAGCCGGCGATGCGGTCGCGAGCGTGCAGGGCAACCCCGTCGCGCGGTTCGTGAACGTCGAGCCGATGCTGAACCCGGGCGGTGCACCCGCGAACGTGAGTGTGCTGTTCGAGTCCGAGGAAGTCGGCCCCGTCGTTGCGAACGCGACCACGCTCAACGTGATCGAGACATTCATCGCGGGTTGGAACTCCATCACCAACGCCGAGGACGCAGCGCTCGGGTCGTTTGTGGAGACCGATGCGGCGTATCGCATTCGTCGGCTCGTTGAACTGGCGGCAGCGGGCGGAGGCACGGTGAGCGGCATTCGCGCAGACTTGTCGCGCTTGCCTGACGTGGTGGCGGTCGCGGTGCTCGAGAACGTGACAGACGTTACGACCGCGGATGGCCTGCCGCCGCACTCGATCGAAGCGATCGTGCGCGGTGGTGATGCGCAGGCGATCGGCGAGAGCATTGCCTCCAACAAGGTCGGCGGCATCCGTACGCACGGCACTGAACCACCCGTCATGGTGGTCGACGAGCAAGGCGAGACGTACGAGATCTATTTCAGCCGCCCCGATGAAGTCACGGTGTTCGTCGCGATCGATGTGGTGACCAGCGCCGAGTACGTGGGGGACGAAGCGCTCGCGCTCGCGCTGCAAGCGGCCACCACCAACAAGCTCGATCCCGCGTATCTCGACGTGGGCACTGATGTCTACTCCGGCCAGATGGTGCGCGTCGCGCTACGGGTGCCAGGCGTGCTCAATGCCAGCGTCGGGTTGTCGCTCACCGACATCAGCGATCCCGGTGCGGGCGAGCCGTCGATCGCGATTGCAAGCCGACAGTTGGCGATTGTCCTGCCGGAGAACATTGCCGTGGCGGAGTTTCCGTCATGAACCTCATCCTTACGCACGAGGTCGATGCGGTCGCGCTTCTTACCGATCGCTATCGCCAGCCCAAGATCTCAGCCCTGCTCGCTGCGTGGACGGCCGAGGTGCAGGCGCTCGAGCTGGCCTACTGGGACTTGCTGACCAAGCGCTCGCCCGCCACCGCCGAGGGCGCTGTGCTCGACCTGCTCGGCAAGATCGTGGGCCAGCCGCGCGAGGGGCGCACTGATGAGCAGTATCGGGTATGGATTTCTGCGCGCGTCCTCGTCAATCAGAGCTCGGGTCTGTCGCGGCAACTCATCGCGCTGGCCGCGAAGCTCTGTCAGGTGCCGATCCGTATCGAGGACCACTATCCAGCGGCATTCACCATCCACGCGATGGGGCCGGTCGTGGGCGCTGATGGCGTGGAGATTGCGCAACTCATCGTGCTGGCCAAGGCGGCCGGTGTTCAAGCGTTCTTCCACTGGTACGACGACTCGACCACGGCGTTCCGGTTCTCGGTGAGCGGGGACTCTGTCTATGACAGCCCGCAAGGTTTCAACCACGGGCGGCTCTCTGCGATCAGCGACGGTCGTGACATGGCGTACCACCCCGAGCCGCCACCTGTTGCTTCCGGCGGCAGCATTTTGGTGGTGCTCTAATGGAACTCAAGCTCGACCAATGGGCGACGACGCCGCCGGCCGGCTATCCCGGCGCGATCCCGCCGCCGCCAGGCAAGCGAGTCGCGGGCTTCACAAACGGCGAAGAGGCTCCGGCCGGCTACTTCAACCATGCATGGGACGCGCTCGCTGATACGCAGAACGAACTCGTGAATCTGATTACTGGGGCAGGGTTGACCAGCAGCGAGTCCGACCTGTCACAAGTGCTGCGTGCCATCAATAAACTAATCACCCGCAGAGCAGAACTCGCGGGTATTACTCAGTGGGTTGACCTTGCCCCACCGGGCGCGCAGTACACGACACTATCCATTGCCGCTGGGTCGCTATCGGTCGTGGCTGTCGGAAATGCTCCCTATCGCATTTCATCGTTCGCCGCACGTAATCACGAGTGGGAAATACCTTCGCCCGATGCATCGTACTCGGGTCAGTTCAACGATGTCTGTTGGTCGGCCGCGTTCAACCGATTCGTGGCGGTGGGACGGACCGGTGAGATCCAAGACTCTGTTGACACGACAGATGGCGCGCTCACTTGGCTGCGACGCGCAACCGGCGGCAGCGACTGGCGAGCCTGCGCTGCTGGCCCGGCTGCGGTCGTTGTTGTGGGCGATTCTGGGGCCATCAAGAGCACGGTCGACGGGACGACATATACCTCGAGAACCACGGCCTACTCCGGCCTGGCGATGTATGGTGTCGCTTACTCGCCGAGCTTGAACGTGTTTGCCGCGGTCGGTAGTGGCGGGATGATGCAACGTGGCAACTCAACAGGCACGACATGGACACCAATGCTCTCGAGTGCATTTGGCAGCGCCAATGTCATTGGGGTCACGTGGAGCAGCGAGTATGCCATGTTCTTCGCGTGGAACACTGCTGGCGCAGTGCTCAAGTCGAGCGACGGGCTGACGTGGACCATGGCGATTAGTGCTGTCGATTTTGTCACCGGCACCATCGGCGCAGTAGTTGCTCTCCCCGAGCACCTCGTCGTGATGTCGAAGCATATCGATTGTACCTACGTCAAACTGTATCGCGTCGACGCCCTGAACGGGTCCCCCGCGGCGGTTGCAACTTTCAACATTCTTCCATCAGCGGACAATGAGACGTGCTACCGGCTGATCCGTGTGCCGGCGGGCTTGGCATTCGCTGGGCGACTGTTGCTCGCCTGCGAGAACGCGCGCATTCGTGTCTCGCACTTTCTCGGGTGAACCATGACTGATCTCTATTACGACGATCCTATCGCCGGCGCACCGCCAACGTTCGTTGAAATGTGTCGCTTGGACGAGCTCAACTTAGCAGCGGACGGATCCGCCTCTCGTCTTACATTGGGTGAAGCCAATGACCGACTTCGTGGGCGCCATACTGTGAGGTCGTGAAATCACATGACGCTATACTATGCAGATCCGGATCTCTCGATCGTCCCGCTCAAGTCGCGGACCCTCTCGGGCGAGCACATCGTCTCCCACGATGTTGACGCGTTGCCCGGCACGGTTGAGCAGGACATCGGTGCCAGCCGGGGGTTCCTCGCGACAATCGCCGCTGCCATTCCCGCGGGCAGCATGCAGGCGGTATTGCAGGCAAGCAGCAACATCATCGGCAAGCTCGCCGCGAACGCTGGCGTGAACATCGGCACCGTGGAGGTCGCAGCGCCGAGCACCGCCAGCGTTGCCAACGTCAACTCCAGCGTCACCGTCGTCACGCTGCTTGCCGCCAATGCAGCACGGACAGGCGCGATGATCGTGAACAATAGCACTGCGACGCTCTACGTGAAGCTCGGCTCGGCAGCATCGCTCACCAGCTGGTCGGTGCGGCTCGACCCGGGTGGCTACTGGGAGATGCCGCGCCGCTATTACACCGGGATCATCACCGGCATCTGGAGCGCAGCCAACGGCGACGCGCATGTCACCGAGTCATAGGGGCAATCATGGCTACACCAGTCAAGTGGCACGTCGAGCATCACGAGGTTTAGGCTGTGCCGCTCTACAATCCGATTATCAGCAACGTTGCCCCGAACAAGGTTGGCGGCGCCGCCAGCGCGGGCGTGGGGCTGCTTGCTAGCGCGTTCGATCATGTGCACCCGCTAGTTGAGACCGCTGGCCCTACCAATCTGAGCGTTGGATCGTGGCTCGATGGTGAGATGGTACGCCGCGCGGGTGCGCTCCTCGTCGGGCGCCTGGTGAGCCTGCCCCGCCTCACGGCCGGTCAGAGTAGCGTATCGGCGAGCTTGGCTGACGTCTCGCCTCAGCTCACCGCCGCCCTGAAAGCCGGCCTCACCTATTTCTTTGCTTGGTTTGTCATCTACCGCACCGCCAATGCCACCACCGGGCTACGGCTCGCTGTGAACTACTCGGGCACACAAAGCTATATTCGCGCCACGCTTCTAGGAGCGACCGGGCCGGCAGGGTTTCAGTCGGATTCTGCAACGGCGCTGGACACCGCAGTGGGCGCCAGCGGCGTCGGCCCAAGCTCAAACGATGTTGGGTGCATTCTCTATGGCACCACCATCACGACCTCAGCCGGCACGTTTGCGCTGCGCTTCGCAACTGGCAGTGCGCCCAACGGTGTGACCGTACAGTCGGGCACCACCGGGATGATCATCGAGTTATGAAGCTCGGCGACATCGGCCCGGCAGTTTGGGAACCCAATTTAACCCACCAGTGGAGCTCTGCGATGCGTATCCATATCACTGTCATAGTAACGTGCGCGACTCTGGCGGGCTGCGCGCATGCGCCCGGGCCACTCCACCACAACACGCCTCGTCCCCAGCCGCACTCCGGCGTTCTGTGGACCGACGACATTCAAAACAGCTGCGGCGAGGCTCCTTACGGCTTCAGTCAGATCCAGCTGGAGCGCCCCATCGGGCAGGCGGTCGGTGGCAACAGCGAGGTCGACCTGTACCGCGTGAACGATCCGCTCGGCGGGCCGGGCTTCGCGCTCAAGCACGTTGCGACCTTCGACAACAACGGCGGCTCTCGCAGCCAGGCCGGCATCTACAGCTTCGCCAACGCCACATTCGACCAGCTAGTCCGCAGTCCTTCTGGCGTATACATCGCGGCCGAGTGGTTCTTTCCCGAAGCCATCACCGCCCACAGCAGCCCCGATAGCAACCCGTGGATCAATCTGTGGGACTTCCACTCGGTGAGCTCGTCCGAGCGCTGGCACACCCAGCCCGGCTTGATGCTCGTCGAGGACGGTTCCATGCGCGTCAAGTGGAGCTGGACCGCCATCAACCCCGAGACCGACTGGTCGACCGTCACGCTGCCCGTGGGCGAGTGGTTCGATATCGAGATGCACTATGTCTGGGGCAGCGAGAGCACCGGGTGTGCTGGAGGGACCACGGTCACGCTCTGGGTCAACGGGCAAAAGACGCTGGAGCAGCGCGGCGTCACCACGCGCGGCGATGGCCACGACAGCGTCGAGACCTACATGAAGTTCTATGGCTCGGCCAACAACGGCGATGACTGGGACCCCAAGCCCTCGGTCAAGTACATGCGCAACGTGCGGATGAGCGCCACGCGCATCTGGCGCTAGCCGTGGCCGGCATCATCCCGGATGTCGATAGGGACACTCGTGCATGCTGCTGCGACGGCGCGCAGGTCCCCTGGACCCGTTGAGAAGGCCAGCGCCATCGCGAGCATTGCCAGCGGGGAGCGGCGCCAAAGAAACCGATACAGTTCGGCATCGACTCGCGCGCTGATCTGCTGCACAGCGTCGATGCCCGACCCGGCAATCGTCCGAGTCGAGTGCTCAGCGATGCGCAGGATCTCGCGGACCAGATCTCGCCGCCACAACAACGGCAGCGCCAGGAAGGGAGATAGGATGCACGCTTCCCGCGCAGTGCATGTCAAGCGCTTGTCCAGATGATCAAAGAGCGGTGACGCAGCGAGATGCGGGTCATTGATCGCGGCCGCGCGAAGCTCATCACGCAGCGCGCGCACGCGGGATCGGAATGCACGGTCGTCGATGGCCCGCCACAGAATGAACACATGGCCGGTGGCAACTGCGGCCAAGATCCAAAGCAACGTGCCAGCGTGCGCCGTCAGGGAGTCGTCCACCGGAGCTGCCATACATCACGGCCTGACGACGAGCAACAGTCAAAGCGCGGTCCCCTTCTTGGCCTCGAGCACGTCAGCATAGTCGCGAAACTGCTCGGCAGCCTCAAGGTAACCGTCCGACCGCAGGCGCTCGGAGGCGATGCGAATGGCTTGGATGTGGGCTCGGTCGCGCTCGACCACCACTCTCTTGAGAAGCCCCCAAATGACGAGCGCCGACAGATTCAACGCGACGATGAACACCACGAGAACCACCACAACCGCGAACGACTTCATGTCATGAGCCTCGCTTGATCGGAGTTAGTCCTTAATTGAGCAGCTTCACGGCGATTTGCGCCTCGAGCCAACGCAACAAGCGCTCGGTTTCGACATCGAACTCATCGAGCGTGAGCTTTCCCGAATCGACCTGCGCCGCAAGGTCATCCACCCAACGCTTGATGATCTCGACGTCGCGTGCATCGTCCTCGTCATAGGGGCGCCCATGACCACCCTCGCCGTTGGGCTCGTAATACTTCCCGCGCTTGACGTTGTCAGCGAGCTCGCCGAGTCCAGCTTTCTGCAGATGGTCGTACAGCGCGAGCTGCGGCGTCGCGTACGCGTTGGGATGGAAGTCGTGGTACTTCCAAGCTCGCGCTCGCTCGAGGATCGCATCGCGCTTGGGGCTGGGCACCGCGGCTTCCAAGTCCGCGATCAGGAGCAGCGTGGCTTTGTCGTAGTCGGTCATCGCTGCACCCGGCTCGCAATGTGTAGTGCCATCGCAGCGAGATCGATGCACAGCTTGACGGCGTGCCCGATGAGCTGCGCACGATCGGCGATCCCGGGCGTGTCGAGCGTTTGCACCATCGCCCGCACTTGCAGCGCGCAGAGCGTCAGCTGATCAACCGCTGCCGTTAGCTTGGCTTCGTGGGACCGATCGTGCTGCTCGTGATCGCTGATGATCCGACGCACCGCTTCGAGCAGCTCGTCAGCCACGACCCACCCCCGCTGCGCTGCGGTCGAGCGCCACGACCCGGTCGACCATCGCCTTCCAATGCTCGAGCAGCTCGGCAGTCACGCTCGTCGGCAGTTGATCACTGCGCGCGTCGAGCATCACGATCGGCTCGCCTTGCCCCGACGCGTATCCGTTGCCATCGATCACACCGCGCGCGATCGGCTCTCGCTGCGGCCGCCACCTGCTGAGCTCGATGGAGCACACCGGCCCCATCACCACGAATCGACTGTGATCGGTGCGCACCTCGAAGCGCGCGCGGTGTTGCCCGATGCTGTGCCACTCGTCGCTCATCGCTGACCCCCTATGCATGAACAGCGTCCAAGCGCGACGGTAAGCAGCACAGAATGCAACCGCAAGTTATGCAGCGCATGGCGTCGCGGACATGGCCAAGCGTGGTTGGTCAAGGTGGCCGCGATCGGCGCTGAGCAGCCATCGTTGGCCAGGTGCGGCGGTCAGGTCGGACGCATATCGTGGAACCCAGCAACCCGCGCGCCCAGCGACCGACAACCCCGGCCATGACGTGGTGGACGATCGGCCCCGGCTGTGGCGTGCTCGAGTTCGATTACACTTCGCCTAATGCGACCGCGATCGGAGTCGCAAAACCGGAAGTGCTCGGCCTCGAGCTGCTGGTGTGGTGGGGCGGCGGCGAGCCCACCCGCGCGGTGTGGTTCTGGTCGCAGACGGGCCGGGTGATGGGCTGGGCGGGGGTTGGGGAGACGTAGTAGCTCACGCGCTGGTGCAGTAGGGTCCCGGCCCCATGGCAAGGAAGCATCAGACCGAGCGCGCCGAGCGCTTCGCAGCTGCGCTTAGCGACGCCCTCAAGGACGAGCTGGGTCGTTTGCTCGACCCGCTGATCGCCCGAGCTGTCGCGGAGGCGAGCGACCCGGACCCGCTGATCGAACTTCGTGCGGAGCAGTGGCCGTTGCGGCGGATTCTCAAAGCAGCGCGCGAAGGACGGATCGCCGTGTCGTGCTTCGGCGGGCGGTACTATGTGCGCAGGGACGCGCTGTATGAGCTGGTCGAGGGCAGTCCGGTGCCACGATCAGCCGCGAGGCCAGCTGAGCCTGAACCCGAGATGGACCACATCGACCGTCTGCTTGCTCGGGGTGGCCTGCGTCGGAAGCGCCCCTAGGCCACCCCGAGCGCGCTTACCGCGTCATGGCGTGCCCTGCTGCTCAGGGCCGCCTGCCTTCAACCACGACAGGACATCAGCCGAGTCATAGCGGACGCTATCGCCCACCATGACGCGCGGCAGTCCCCGCCGTTCTAAGTTCGCGATCGTCGCCGTGCAGACGCCCAGCTGCTCGGCGATGGCTGCGCGGTCGACCAATCCTTTCGTCGCTGTTGGGCGCGCGAGCTCGCCGTCCATCAGCTCAGCGAACGCGTCGAATACCGCTTCGCGGACGATGGTGGCGAGCGCCTCGCCCAGGGCGGTGGCCGCGGCCCTGGCGGCAGGCATGGGGGCTGGGACGGGCTTGGGTGGCAGCTGGGCGACCTGGGTAGTGGTCGGCGGGCTGGAGCGCTTCATGGGGGCTTCGTAGCGCGAGCCAGCGCGGTGCTGCAACGGGCAGTTCAAGGGCGCCCCAGAGCGCTGCCCCTTTTGGCTGTGGGCGGTGCGGAAGTTGTTCCGGAAACGCGGCCCGCGCAAAGCGGAACGAATCCGGAACAACGCCCATAACCAGCGATTACCATTGACGTGACCATGGTATTCCTAAGCCGTTGGTCGGAGGTTCGAATCCTCCCGGGAGCGCAAAGAAATCAGCTACTTGGACGTATCGCCGTTTCGACTGTTCCGCTTTCCGTTCCGCTTTCCCGGACGACTTGCGTCACCGTGCACCGCATCCTGCAGGGTGTCCTCGGCGAAGTCGGCATAGTGCCGTTCGGTGACTTCGACCGAGCTGTGGCCGAGCCATTCCTTGATGTCGAGCAGGCTCAATCGGCGGTGCAGCCAGCCGGGCGCGACCCACGTGCCCTGAGCCAGATGGCAGCCGCAGGTGTGGCGAAGCGCGTGGAACGTGACCTCGGGCCGGATCTCCGCCTTCGTGCGCCAGCCATCCCATACACGCGTGGTCTTGTCCTGCTTGCCGCGCGGCCCGTGCCGGTAGCCACGATGGTCGGTCCACTTGCAGTCGTACGAGCGCGAGTGGCAGCCGCCGCCGTCAGCTGGGAACACGAGGCCGCCGATCGGGCGTGGGTTGAGCGACGCGCGGTAGGCGAGCAGCGCCGCGTGCGCCGGTGTGATGAGCGGAACATCACGTATCGAGTCGAGCGTCTTGGTCGGGCTCTTGTAGCTGTTGCGGACGCGGATGACGGGCTTGGGCACATCGAGGCCCAGGTGTTCCCAACGCAGCCCCCAGATCTCGCCGCGACGCAGTCCACCATAGATCGCGATCGCATACACCGCTCGGTCGAGCGCGGGCAGGTCGAGCGCGAACAGCGCATCGATCTCGCGAGGCGTGAGGTGGACCACGCGTTGCTCGCCCTTGGCCACGCGATCCTTGCGTCGCGGGACCTTGGCGACGCGCGCGGGGTTCTTTCCAATCTCGAGTTTGCCATCACGGATGGCCGCATCGAGGCACAGCTTGAGCAAGCTCAGCGCCTTGGCGATTGCCTCGTACGAGATCGGGGTCGCGCGCTCGCGAAACTCGGTGACGGTCTTGCCGTCGACCTTGCGGTTGATGGCGTACCGGCTGCGCCGCTTGCTCAACTCGGCGAGCCAGCCCTGCACGTGCTGCGGCTTGATGCGCTTGAGCGGCCAATCGAGGAAGTCCGCCACCTCGACGCGCGAGCGCCAGATGCTGAGCTGCGCTTTGTGATCGTCAACAGCCCTGGCCTCATCGCGTTCCTTGAACCACGTCGTGGCCCACTGCCGCAGCGTGAGCGGCCCCTTTTCCGTACGCTGCTCGAGTGCGATGCGTACCGCGATCCAGCCTTCGGCCTCGGTGTCGAACAGGCCGAGGTAGGCTGCGCCGAGGTGTGCGCGCCATCGGTCTCTGAAGGGGTCGACTCGTCCGGTGAGTTTTCGTGGCATGGCTACTACTCCTTACCCTGCATTCGCTTGGTCACAGCCGCTCGGATACGTGCTTCCTGTTCTGGCGTCCCGAGTGGGTACTTCTTGGGGGGTGAACTCTTCCGGGGAGTTAGTCCGGCCCGCGCACCGCGATCGATGAGATCGAGCAACGCCCGCAGTCGCGCGCGCTCGTTGGGCGTCAGCTCTGGCACGTCAACCGGATCGAGGTCGGCCTGGTCGATGTCGTCGTGGTCCGTTCGCCCCATGGCTGGATCCCTGTTCAGGACTGCGGGTTGACTGCGACCGCCGAAGCGTGGCTGGCGCATCGGCGCTGATGGCGACGCGCAGGAGCAGCCGCACGAAGTCGCGCGTGCTCATCTCGCAATCGGCTGCGCCATACTGCAGTTCACGCCATTCCGCGCGCGTCAGACCGAGCTCGCTGCGCAGCTGGTCGAGGGTCATGAGCGGCGCCCCTTCCGATGCGAGTTCGCGTTTGGGCAACTCACGAAGTGCGACGTGTACAGCTTGACGGCAGGGTGGGGCTTCACGACGCGCGCGATCCCATCCTTGAGTTCGAGGTTGCCGCCGGCGACGGGATCGGGGTTGAGCGGGATGTCCTTGCCGGTAGTGGTCTTGGCCCACAGCACTCGGGCCTTGCAGCTCGAGCAGGCGCTCATCGCTTCACCTCGGTCGGCTGCTCCGGGTAGGCGAGGGCGGCGCGTCTCGCGATGCACCGCGCGTCGCAGCATTCCCCATGTGAGCACGAATCGTAGAAGCGAGTCGCAAGCACCTTCGCCACCCTGCGGGCTTCGTCGCGCTCGGCGAGTGCCGCGTCGCGTTGGCCTCGGAGGCGGCGGATGGTGGCGGTCGCGCGATCCTTCTCGTGCTCGTTCAGCCCCATGCGATTGCCCCACGACGCGGCAATCCATGCCCACTCCTCGTCCGTGTAGCCCTCGGTCTTCATGGCTGCACCTCGGGCGGCAGCTCGTACCGCGCGAGCAGCCCGTCGATCGCCGTCCAGTGCTTTGCTCGGGGCGCTTCGTCAGTGGACTGGATCCACTCCCGCACCTCGCGCACGAGGTCAGCGAGGCGTTGCTCGGCGGCTTCCTTCCGGCTCTGCTCTCGATCGCACCCCGACGAGTAGCACTCGTACAGGTCTTTCCAGTGCGCGCACTCCGCTTTCAGCGCTTTGACATCGCGCACGAGCTGGCCTGGGTAGTCCCACGAGGGGCAACCGAGCAGCGCTGCAATCGCGTCGAAGGCGTCGTCCGCCGCTGAGCCTTCAAGTTTCGCCTCCAGCTCCTCGACGCGGGCCTCGGCCTTCACAGCGCGCACCCGTGTCACCCGGTGCGCCTCGATCTCCTCGGAGAGCTCGCGCGACAGGTCGTCGATGGTATCCGCGTCACCCATGGCCGGGCTCCTCGGGTTCGAAGGAGTGGCCGTCCGGGGTCAAGTCGTTGCCGTCCTGGTCGAATCGGTGTTGGTCAGCGTCTTCGAGCCTGCTGCACCACTTGCACTTCGGCTCAGCCGGCGCGTTCACGTCGAAACTATGGTGTCGCTGCGTCGCGTGTGCATCGGCGCTGATCTGCGGGAGGCCCTTCGCGTCACAGATGGCGCACTTCGGCTCAGCCGGCGCGCTCGGGGGCGTGAGCAGGGAGACGAGGCGCTTCTGTGCAATGATCAGACCGGGCCTCAGCTCGCGAGCTCCGGATTGGCGCGGCGTGCACGCTTCGGTGCACTCCCGGATCGTGGCCTCGCGGGTCTCGCGACGGACGTCGGCAACCAAGCGGAGAAGCTCCGCGATCAAATCGTCATCGGTGCAGTGGTTCACGGCTCATCCCCCGCGCCCAGTGCGGGCTTGAACGCATCGCACCAGTAATGTCCGCTCTCCACGCAATCTCTCGGCGAGGACGTCTGGCGATTGACGCACCCGTACGGCTCTGCATCGATGAGCCGATCGGCCGCCTCACTGACGCGATAGATCATCTCGCACTCGATGCACTCGCGCGCCTGCAGGATGTCACCTGTCAACTCGCGCACCGTGCGCGCGCGCTGCTCGCAGGTGACTCCGCACGATGGGCATCGCGCGCGGTGGTACTTGCTGTCGATGCTGCTGCTGACCGTCTCGTTCGTCATGGTGTCGTGTCTCCTGTTGTTGGTGGTGCTGGCTGGCGTGCTTGCCACGCAGTGAAGTCTCGATCCTGCTCAGCTGCTCGCAGCTCTTGGCGGCGCAGCAGCTCGCAGATGGTCATGTCGCCGATGTCGGGCTGCAACGCGTACAGCAGTCGCCCGGTCGCTTCTGCATCCCCGACTGAGCTGTGCGCATTGAGCAGTGGGACGCCGTGACGCTCGCACGTCGCTGCGAGTCGGTGGCGACCTGCACCCCGCACGAAGCGGTCGAGGTGGCGCACCACGACGAGCGGGTCGAGCCACGGTAGGTCATGGCAGAGCGCGTGGTGGCGGCGATCCTCGACAGTCAGCCGGTGCAGGATGGTGCGATCGAACGGGGCGTTGTAAGCGCACGGCACAGCGCGGGTCAGCAGTCCAAGGTCAAGCACATTGGCCCACGCATCAGCGAAGCTCGGCGCGCTCGCGACGTCAGCGTCAACGATGCCGTGCACCGCTGTCGCAGCAGGGGGGATGGGCTCGCCCGGGTTGACCAACGTCGACCAGCGCTGCACTGGTGCGCCCTGCTCGAAACGAACGAGCCCGACCTCGACCGGCGTGCAGGTCGAAGGGTCGGGCCCGGTCGTCTCGAAGTCGATGACAACTACTGGCCATGCATACCACGGCCGCAGCTGCGCGCGGTTCACGCAGCGTGCTCCTCGTCAGTGGCGTCGTCGTCGCCGAACTCGAGCTCGAGGTCTTCCTCGATGTCCCAAGGCACGACCGACTGCACGTAGCCGGGGTAGTAGTCGGCAGCGATGCAGCCGCGCAGACGCTCGATCCACAGACGGATCGACCGCTCGCCCATATTGAGTGTGCGCTCTGTCAACTGGTGCACGACGACCGGGTGCGGGGCGCTCGCTTCGACTGCGATGATGTACGCGTCGCGCTTGACCGAGACCCCCGCTGCTGCGCATGCCTGCAGATAGAACGCGAGCTGCGCGTGGTACAGCATGCGCGTCGCGTGCCGTTGGAACAACTCGGGCTCGGTGGTGGCGCTGCTCTTGAGCTCGATGATGCAGTCGCTGCTGCGCACGTCAGGTGTCGCGCGACACGGCCAGCCGTGCAGCTCGGGACGCAGCGTCTGCTCGTACACCAGACCGGGCGCATTGAGCAGCGGCGCGGCTTCGGGGTCTGACCACACCGCCTCAACCATCCCCATGACCTGCTCGTACGCGGTCGAGGTGAGGATCAGCTTGTCGGCGTGCTCGACTTGGAACGCTTCCCACTGCTTGCCGTTGCGCACCTTGCCGGGGTAGCGCACGACCGGGCGAGTGCCGGTCAGCACTGCGTGAAAGGCCGAGCCCTTCTCCATCGCAGCAGTGGGCTGCTCGACCCCCATCGCGTCACGTGAACGCGCTTCGAGGTAGTGCGCAGGGCTGCGCGCGAACTTGCTCAGATGCCCGAAGCGCAGCGGGAACGCTGCAGTGATGGCCAAGTTAGTCGGGTCGATGGGCTCAGTCATGCGCGGCCTCGCTTTCATCAGTGGACTGTTCGTCGTCAGCATCGTCGTCGTGCTGCTCGTGCTCGTGCTCAGTCTCGGGCGCAGCAGCAGCGCCGCCGTTCTGCGCGCGCTTGGCTGCTGCTGCTGGCACTTGCGGGCGCACGCGTATGCAGTCCATCTGCTTGCCCCCGAACTCGGTGGTGGTGGCGTAGAGCGTGATGCGCTTGCCGATCCATTCCTTCGTGTTGGTCCCGTACATCGCTGCGATGGTGCGGCAGTTGGTCTTGTTGGCTGCGAACCCCTTCTGCTTGCCAAGGAACGTGATGATCGGCTTCTTGGCCGTGCGCCCCTTCTCGCCGACCAGCTGGCCTGCTTTGACAGTCGCGATGGTCACCGTCACGTCGCGCGGCAGATCCCATGCCCCCAGATAGTCGCTGTCGAACATCGTTCTGTAATCCATGCCTCGTTACTCCTCAGTCGGTTCGGTTGGTGTGGTTGGCCGTTGCAACACGACGTGCTGCAGCGGGTACTCTCGGGCGCAGGCGCTGGCGCGCTTGGCGATCTGCATGGCCATCGTCGCGCGCATCTGACACGCGACGCAGCCGCGCTGCTTGATGCTGTCGCGCACCGCTCGCAGCTCAGCGAGCTCGCCTGCGTACGACTCGGTCTCGAGGCGCGTCACCATGGGATGTCGTCCTCGTATAGGGGCGACGGGAGCGGACCAGCAGAGCGCGCGGGTCGAGTGCAGCGCGGGCATGGCAGCAGGTCGGGGATGCCGTCCTCGTCAGCTGAGCGCGGATCGATCACGACCTCGGTGTCGTTGCACTCGTCGCACAGCGGTGCGTCGTGCGGGCAGCCGATCATGTCGCCGGGCCCTCGATGTAGGCGGTGCAGGCGCACGCGATGCACAGTCCTTGGTCGGCGGCGACGAGAAACCGCGTGTATGCGATTGCCGCGCCGATGGCGTACGCTGCAGTGCGCGCTGAGCTGACGGGCGGGCGATATGGATCGTATGCGCGGTAGTCGATGTCGCCGCGCAGCACCGCCCATAGATCGGCGTGGTGCTGGACGCGCTGCTCGTCGGTCATCGCAGTGAAGTCGCAACCGCACTGCTTGCAGGTGGCGACGGCCGGAGTGCTCGACGCGGGTTGAACCGGGACGGACGGGTGACTCATGCGGTGAGCATTACACGCAACCGAAGTTGCGTAAAGTGCGCACCCATGAAGGGCTATGTCCGCAACGTGATAAGTTGCTCAGCCGGCAACTCTTGTTGCAGTACGTGCGGATTTTAGCCGTGCAGATAGCGTTTCATGCGGCCGCGTTGGCACGCGTGCGATGGCTCGCAATGCGGTCAGCATGCCCGCGAGGTCGTCGGTAGTCGGGACGTAATCGACTGGCCACGGCCAGGTGGCGACCCACATCGCGAGCGCGTCGAGCTGCGATTCTGTCGCGCCGCCCGCGCGCTCTGATGCTGCGAAGAGTCGGACAGCATCATCGATTGAGCGTGCGATCGTCATACGCATGGGGCGGAACGTCGCACGGGCGCACGGATGGCACTAGAGACTAGATCGCACCATGCAGCGCTGGCCGCGGCGACCCTTGTACGTCGGGGACGATCTGCGGCCGAGTGATCTACTTGCGGCGCGGCATCGCCAGCATCGCCTGATGTAGGTGCTTATAGACTTCGAGGTTCGGCTCGACGTCTGGCGGCAAGCGCGGGCGCATGGTGCGCACTGCCTCGATCATCCACGGGGGCGTGATCTTGGCGTACGGGCTGCCCTTCAACCACTCGAGGAACTCGTCGAACGCAGCATACGTTGCGATGTCGTCGACACTCTCGATGCCGAAGGTGATGTACTCAGGATCAGTCTGGTACAGCGCAGCCAGGCCGTTGATGTTGTCGCGCGGGAACACGTCGCCGCTTTCCCATCGGCTCACCGACGACTTCTCCACGCCGAGCTCGACCGCGACCTGCAGCTGCGTCAGCCCGCGTCGCTTGCGAAGCTCCTGGAGCCGCTCCCCCCGGCGCGGATCGGCTTTCAGCGACATGTTCATTGGACGACGATGTTGCATGAAATGCGACCTAGCCGTAAACAGCATGAAATGCGTCCCTTGCCAACCCCTTTTAGCTAGATCGCTCACAGAATGATGTCGATTGGTAGATCCGCGGTTGACGCAGTTGCGCAACCTGCATACCCTCGTCATTCATCATGGACCACGTCCACACTCGCTTCCGATTCGCGCGTGAAGCACGGGGCCTGACGCAAGCAGCGGTCGCGCGTCACTTCAACGTCGACAAGGGCACCGTGTGCCGATGGGACACCGGCGCGACCAAGTTGAACCTCGAGCTGCTGCGCGAGGCGGCGGCGCTGTTCGAATGCGATCGCGTCTGGCTCGCGTTCGGCGACGGCGAGCCGCCGAAGGTCGTGGCCAGCAAGCCAACACCCAACAAGACTCGCGCACCGCGCAAGGCATCATAGCGACCGCAACACCACGACACCGGCGTCGCAAGTTCCGGGCGCCCTTTGACGAAAGGCAAGGGATCGGAATGGCTAGCAACATCGTGATTCGAGAGCTCGCGTGCAAGCTGACCGCTGATGAACTGCTGCAGCGCGGTGACGCGATGGCCGAGTGCGAGATGGCGATCGACAAGCTCAAGGACAAGCGCGGCAAGCTGAGCAAGAAGATCGGCGAGAAGCGCAAGGAGCGGTTCGACCTCGCGGAGATGATCGAGCGCGGCGAGGAGACGCGCGAGGTCAACTGCGAGTGGCGCGAGGACTTCGCCAAGAACGTCAAGCGGCTGATCCGTCGAGACACCGGCGACGAGGTCGAGCAGGTCACGATGACCGCTGCGGAGCGGCAGTTGATGATCGAGTCGCCGTCGCCTGGTCGCGACGAGACCATCGACATCGACGACGTGCCTGATGACGACGATGATGACGGTGACGAGCCCGAGGATGAGGAGGAAGTAGAGCTCCGGGCCACTGATGACGATCCAGAACCGGAGCGGCGCAAGCCACGGGCGCGCAGCCGTCAACCCCAGCCGAACGCGTAGGGGTCTGCCTATGCTGATCGGCGAATACACCACGCACCCGGCCGCGGACGTGTTTCCCCTCCTCGAAGGCGCCGAGCTCGACGCGCTCTGTGAGGACATTCGCGAGCACGGGCTGCGCGAGCCGATCACGCGCATGCGGTTCAAGGGCAGGCGGGTGGTGCTCGATGGCCGCAACCGGTTGCGGGCGTGCCTGCGGACGAACGTCAAGCCCGTGTGGCGCGAGTTTGAGGGGGAGTCGCCGGCGCACTTCGTGGTGTCGCTGAACCTCAAGCGCCGCAACCTCACGAAGTCGCAAGCGGTGGCATGCGCGGTGGAGATGCTGCCCGTGTTCGAAGCCGAGGCGAAGGCGCGGCAGCGCGCGCATGGCGGGAGCGCACCGGGCCGCGGACGATCACTTGAGGACACAGGTCCTCAAGTGAAACTCCGGCAAGACCAAGCGCGCGACCAGGTGGCCGCGCAGTTCGGAGTGTCGGGGCGTCACGTGCAGCGGGCCAAGAAGCTCAAGCAGACGGCGCCGCAGCTGCTCGACGCTGTGAAGGCCGGCAAGATGGATCTCGGCACCGCCGTCAAGGCCAGCCGGCTCGAGGATGAGCTGCGCCGGGTGGTGCTGGGCGAGCTCGCGTCTAGCGAGAAGCCCGGCGACGGTAAACAGGCGGTGCGCGCGGCGCTCCGCCAACAGGCCACTGCGCGGATCGAGAGCGAGCCTGCGCCGCTGCCCGCGGGGCCCTTCCGGGTGATCGTCGCCGACCCGCCGTGGGCATACGAGAAGCGTAAGGACGACGGCAGCCACCGCGCGGCGCTGACGTACCCGACCATGAGCACGGCCGAGATCTGCGCGATGCCCATGCTCGAGCGCGCCCACGAGGACTGCGTGCTGTGGCTCTGGACCACGAACGCGTTCATGCGGGACGCGTTCCAGGTGCTCGACGCGTGGGGCTTCGCCGAGAAAACGATCCTCACCTGGGCCAAGGATCGCATGGGCACGGGCGACTGGCTGCGCGGCAAGACCGAGCACTGCATACTCGCGGTGCGTGGCGCGCCGCACGTCAACCTGACGAATCAGACCACGCTGCTGGCAGCGCCGTTGCGGGATCACTCGCGCAAGCCCGACGAGTTCTATGCGCTCGTCGAGGCACTGTGCCCCGGCAGCAAGCTCGAGGTGTTCGCGCGCCAACAGCGGCCGGGCTGGGTGGCGTGGGGCGCAGAGTCGGAGAAGTTCGATGCGGCGTGACCTTGCATTTCAACGCCGTGTTGGCGAGGTGGTCAAACGCATCAAGGAGATGCTCGTGCGCACCGACGTGCGCGTCATCCCGTCGTTCGACTCTTCAGGGACGGACGACAACACAGCCCCGACACTGGACGGCCCAGGCAGCAAGTGCTCGGAGGCACACTGCCGGCTCAAGGTACAGTTCAAGACCGCGCGTTCTCCGTTTCGGAAGACCAACACACTGTGCACTGGAATCAACTGGCGCCTCTTCGATCACTATCGCGACCTTCAAGAGGAGACCGGCGCTGAGGTGTACATACTGTTCGTGCACTTCGATACAGGCGAGATGCGCGGCGACGTGATCGCGAGTCTCGAGCGGTACGTGCACCACGAGTATGACGGCCCCGACATGGGCCCGGGCGGGATGTTGTTCTGGGAGTACGACTTGCTTCCGCGTTGGGGCAGTCTCGAGGTGATCGATAACCCGTTCGCGCGGTCTCCGGTGCGACTGAGCGCGCCGCGCGTCAGGCGCCACAAGGAGAGCCCGCTCAAGCCGCAGGTGAAGCTGTGGTCGAAGCCACCGGACGTGCGGCAAACGAACTTCCTCGACGTGCTCGAGCCGTCCAAGGCGAGGGCCGGAGGCAGACGCTGATGCCTGGTCCACGCATACGTACCATCAAACCTGAGTGGCTCGAGGATGAGCAGCTGCTGCGCGCGGGTAGCCATGCTCGGGTGCTGAGCATCGCGCTGATCCTAGTCGCAGATGACTATGGTCGGGGGCGCTGTATCCCCGAAGCACTGGCCGCCCAGGTGTTCCCATTCGAGGTGGAAAGCTCGCGACTGTTTCGCGACGCCCTCGCGAGTCTCTCTGCCATGGGTTTTGTCGGCATCTATCGCGTACGCGAACAGCGCTATTTCCAGATTCGCAACTGGGCCAGGCACCAGCGCGTCGACAAGCCGGGTAAGCCGAGGGTGCCCGCTCCAAACGGTAACGATTTCAGCGATCTAGAAACTTCCGGCGAGCCTCGCGAATCGTTCTCGACGGAATCGCGGCAGTCTCGCGAGACTCTCGTGCCTGACCTAGACCTAGACCTAGACCAGGAGCGGGATCGGCGCGGGCGCGCGATCCGTCTGGCTGTACCCAGTGGCAGTGGTAGTGCCAGTGGCACGGCCCCGAGCCCCACCCCTACTGCCGCCGCTGCTGAATGCTCGAACGGATCAGCGAACGGCGAAGCCAAGAGGGTATGCGCAGATCAAGTCGCTCGCGCATGGGCTGAGACGATCGCGAAGCCAGGCGCCAACCCCGGCGCCGTGTACGCGATCGGGTCGTGGCGATCCGAGTTCGAGACCATCGCAGCAGCCTGCAACGCGGTCGCGGGCAACGCGGCGATCGCGATGCACGCGGTGATCGAATGGTTCTGGTTCGGACCTGATGGCCCGGTGCAAGGCGGTCGAGTGCCCAGCGTCAAAGCAAGCCCTGCGCAACTTGCCAGGTTGGTTAGCCAGGATCTCGCGGCTGCGCAGGTGTGGTGGTTCAAGCAACGCGAGTCGCGACCACGCGAGGCGATGCAATGACCGAGCAGGGCTACAGCATGCACGCGGTGTGGAAGCTACTCGGCCGAGCGCGACGGCACCTCACCGCGAGTCAGTTGCGAACCATCGGCGTTACGTTCCAACTGCACCGTCGCCAGGCGCTCGAGCTCGCAGCAGCTGGGCTCGGCGAACTGCCCGACGCCGAACTCGCACAAGAGCTGCTCGTCGTCGCTCGACGCATGGAAGGGACCCGGGCATGACCGATCGCGACCGCCAGCAGCTCGTCGACGTCGACCTCGAGCGCAGCTACATCGCAGCGCTGTGGAACGACGAGGGCGCAGCGGTTCGCAAGCACCTTGGTTCACCGCAGCGCCTGGACCCGCTTGATTGCTGGTCTCGACAGCACGGTCAGATCCTCGCAGCAGTGCACGAGCTCGCAGCAGCAGGCGGCGAGATCAGCCCGCTGACCATCCGCGATGCGTTCGACTCGCGAGGTGCAACCGCGCAGGTCGATGCGCTCGACGAGATCTTTGCCAAGCATGAGCCGCGCCCCGATTCGCTCGGGACCATGGCGCACCGGCTCACGCAGCTCGGTCACCTGCGTCGAGTCCGGGGCAACCTCGCTCAAGCGCTCGAGTCCTGCGAGCAGCAGAACCTCGAGGGCGCGATCGAGCACGCGCGTGACGCAGTCGGCGAGCAGCCGCGCGGCCAGGTCGAGGTGCTCTCGCTTCACAGCTCTGCACTCGCAGCGCTCGCAGCAGCTCGACCGCAATCAGGCCAGCGCATGCGCATCATCCCGACCGGGTTCCCGCTGCTCGACGATGCGATCAAGGGCTTCCTTGCCGGCGGTCTGCACGTGCTCGGCGGTCGACGCGGCTCGGGCAAGTCAAGCCTGATGCTCGCGATGGCGCTGCACCAAGCGCGCAAGCTCGGCCTGACGGTCGGCATCATCTCGGTCGAGGACCCGCGCGAGATCTGGGGCGCACGTGCGCTCGCGATGTTCTCTGGCGTCGATAGCTCGCAGCTCATCGGGCAGCAGCTCTCGTTCGATGCTGAGCCGCTGCTCGAGCGTGCGCTTGCCGACCTCGAGCACGTCGGGGTGCTGATGTGCTATCGCATCGACCGCTCGCTGCTCGACGTGCGCGATGCGTTCCGAACGCTGGCGCATCAGGGCTGCGGCATCATCTACGTCGACTACCTGCAAGCCATCTCGTTCGATGTACGCGCTGACCGCAAGCTCGTGATCGCTGATGCAGCTGCCAAGCTCAAGGGCGAGGCCGACGTGGCCGGCATCCCACTCGTGCTCGGCAGCCAGATGTCGCGAGCCGACAAGCGCGCGCGCTTCACCGAGCCGTTTGACGACGAACTCAAAGAGACCGGCGAGATCGAAAACAAAGCCGAGGTGATCGTGCTGCTGTGGAACCGCGGCGACGACGACAACGCGACCGCGCACGGCAAGGTGACCAAAGTGAAGTGGGGCGGGCGCAAACCGCGCTTCGACATCATCCGCAACCCGATGAGCGGCGCGCTGACCAACCTCGCCCCGTTCACAGCAGATCCGAGCAACGGCAACGAACAATCGAGGAAACCATGGGCATGACAAACATCCGTGACGTGGTGCGGCCGGCACTGCTCGAGGTCGACCGCGCGATCGTGCAGCTCCGAGCGCACGGCTGCAACGAACTCGCCGAGGACTTGACGATACTGCGCGACATCGGAGTGCGGTCGGTGCGCTGGCACATCGACCAGCAAGCGCGCGACGCGAACACCGCGCACGTCAAGCAGTTGGTCGAGTTGATGCGTGCCGAGGTCGGGGCCAATGTCGAGGCCGAAAATGCGTAGCAGCGGTGCCATCGCGCGCGACCTGTTCGACGGGCTGCCGTGGGTCGCGCCGCTGCTCGGCGAGTGCGTGCTTGGCATCGACCCGTCGCTGACCGGGTTCGCGATCTGCTACTCGGTGCCGGGCAAGCAGCTCGTCGAGGGGCGCTGGTCGAGCAAGCCAGCCACTACCGTGCGCGGCCGGATGGAGCGGTACGAGCGGCTGATCCGCGGCGTGCTGGATGTCGTGCGGGCGCAGCAGCCCGGGCTGATTCTGATCGAGGGGTACGCATTCGCATCTGCGAGCCGGGCGCAGCAAGGTCACCACGACCGCGCCGAACTGGGCGGTGTGCTGCGCTGGCGGCTGTGCGAACTCGTGCAGTGCCCGATCATCGAACCGGCGCCAGCGAGCCTCAAGAAGTTCGTCACCGGCAGCGGCGTCGGCAGCAAAGACATCATGGTCTCGACGCTCGCCCGCGACCATCAACGCACGTTCAGCAGCGACGATGAGGCCGACGCGTTCGCGCTCTGTCAGCTCGGCTTGGCGCTGACCGACCAGCTGCCGCCGCCCTCGACCAAGGCGGGCCGCATCTACCTGGGCAAGCTGCGGCAGAGCTACGGGCTGAAAGGGGGCACGCTGTGACCACTGAGCCGATCACCGATGAGCTGCGCTGGCTCGCCCGGATCAAAGAGCTCGAGTGGCGGGCTGATCTCGCGCGCTTGGTGTTGGCCGGCGACACGGCTGCGCTCTCTGAGCGGCTAGCGCAGGGGCCCAACGGCGGCGACTCGGACGAATACGACGCCAGGGGCGAGCTCTGCACTGACTGCTGGTTTGAGCGGCGGCGGGCGTTGCTGGAGGAGCTGCGGTGACCATCGGGGGCGGCATGGCCGAAGGCGCGCACCGAGAGCGTTGGCCAACGCTGTCGCTCGAGGTGGCGGTCGAGCTCGGACGCTATTCGGGACTCGCGCAGTGGCGCGACATGGAAGCGGTGCGCGGGCCTGGACGTCGCAAGCGCAAGGCTGAGCGAGGTAAAAAGCGGCGGTGCCGGCAATGCAACGCGAGCTTCATTGTGCCAGCTCGCCGCGGTCCGATCCCGCTCTACTGCAGTCCGGCGTGCTGCAAGCGTTGGCACGGCACGCGAAAATATCGTGCTGTGAAGCATGATGCTGAGCAGTACCAGGTGCACCTGCTGGCGGCGCGCGTCTGGCAGGAGACTCGGCGCCGCGAGCAAGGCGCCGTCCCGTGGTCGCAGCGAAAGCTGCCGGTTGCACCGAGTTATGGGGCGTGGACGGTGCTGCGCGAGCTCACCCAGCGTCGGGGCCAGCGGATGGTGTTGTGTCGCTGCGCGTGCGGCAATGAGAAGCCCGTCCAGTTCGCACATCTGCGTTCTGGCCGAAGTTCCAGGTGCGCCCGGTGCAGTGCGCGCGCCAAGCGAAGTCGTCCAATGGCGTTTGCATCTGCGGCCCCGGCGGGGAGGGTGGCATGACGCTCCTCGAACTCATCCGACTGCGAGCTGCGCTCAAGCGGGGAAGGGTGGTGCGCGAATGAGCAGCGTTGAATGCGATCACTGCGGCGGCTGCTTGCAAGAGACCGAGCGCACCTGGCTCTGCGCGTGGTGCGACGCTTCGGGTCACTACGTGCAGGGCCCCGAGCTGCGCAATGGCAAGCGCTGGCCCGTTCGTGTCACCGACCACCCCGGCAAGGCTGAGATGCGCCGCGACTGGGTCCCGGCTGAGTCGATGACGCACGCTGAGCGCGTTGCAGAACAGAGAGGCAAGCCATGACGCCAGCTGAATCCGAGGCGCTGCGACACGCACAGCAGCTCGAGGACTGGCGCACCCATGGTCGACTGCGCGCTGAGTTGTGGGCGCGCGCGTACGCGGCCGAGTTCACCGGGCTGCGCACCAACGGCGAGCTGCGCGATCATCAAGACGCCGACCATGCGCGGCAAGTCGCACGCAACATCGCGGATGCGGCGGCTGCAGACTTCGAGGCCTACTGCCGCCGGGAGCATCTGTTGCCATGACCGACGAGCGCGATGCCAAGCGGCCCAGCGCGCGGCGCGTTGTCGACGCACGCTGCGGGATGCTCGTCGCTCTGATACTGGCGCTCGCCTCGTGTCACGCCCCTGCGCCGCCGCATGTCGACTGGCCCAAAGTCGTCCGTGGCGCAGCCGCGCTCAACGTCCTGGCCCAGCAGCACGGCCAGAGCGTCATCGTGTGCCTGGTGGGCGACGCGCCCAAAGCCGTGCTGATGGACGCGCCCAGCGGTGCTGTGCAGGACGGTGCGCCATGACGGATCGCAAGTACGCGGCGAGCGAGGGAACAATGACCGGGCACGACGACCTGCGCACTGCGCACGAAGAGCTCGCGCAAGCGGCCGGCGAGGCTTGCAGCCCGGCCGACAACCACATCATCGATGCGCTGCTGGCCCTGCTCGTCTACGTAGATCAACTCCCCCCGCCGCCCCGGCCCAAGACCGAGGACGATCGCGAGAGCATCCGCGCCCACGCGAAAGCGATCGCCGCGCGTCACAACGTCGACGTGACCGAGTTGCTCAGTCGCATCGAGCTGGCGACCAGCAGCAGCCCGCCCGTCGCAGTGGCGCTTGCGAACAACGAGGCGCTCTTTCTGCTCAACCTCCTCACCGTGCTCAGGTTGCAATGACCCGTTACACCGCCAGCCATCTTGCCGAAGCGCAGCGGCTCGCGCCGAAGCTCAACCCCAAGGCCCAGGAGCGGATCGCGCGAGCGCTCCATGCTCATGAGGTTCACGGGCGCAAGGCGTTGGCTAGCCGGCTGGTCGCGGCAATGGTGCGGTCCAACCCCCTCGGGCGCGCCCTGGCTCTGCATCAGCTCTTCGGTGAGTGCGAGCGGGAGTCCGCGTCATGAGCGTGCGACGCAGAGCCACCCGGCCAGTGACAGAGCCGGCGCCGATCACGGCGGGTACGATGTCCGCCTCAGCAAAGGAAACCACCAGTCATGCCGCCAAATCCCGAGCCGTCACCAGTGCCCGATCCAGTGCCCGCGCCCATGCCCGCGCCGGCGCGCGAGCCGTTTGCGCCCGGCCCGATGGTGCCCGAGCCGGCGCCGCCCAAGCCCGAACCGCAGCCGAAAGCACCCGAGCAGCAGAGCGCTGCCAGTTCAGAGCGCTGACTGCGTACGTACCCAGCCGCGATGAGCGCAGCTCCCCGGGGTGTGGTGCCACTGGAGATCTGTGGCCGGGTCTTGCCATCCCTTTGAATCAGACCGGGGGGCTGCGCTGATGAGCGGCGATGATCAGAGCGCGATGAAGCGCGAGATCAATGCGGCGCTCATCAAGATGCGCCGTGAGCAGCGCGCGCGCCTCGAGCGCCAGGCTTTGCGGCACGTGTTGGCCGTCTGGCTACTGCTGCTCGCGCTGCTCGTCGTTCTCGGCCTCGCGCTGTGGTGGCAGCAGCGGCTGCGCGATGCAGGTGCAGAGCAGTCATCTGCGCGGACACCAGGCTGGTGGGCCGAGGTTCATACCCTCGGGCAAGGCGGTTCGACTCCGCCCCGCGCAACCACTTTGATTGCGGTGACGGCGTACGGGCATGAACGATGGCAAGCGAACGAAGGGGGGATCACATGACACTGGCCACGCTACTCATCATCATCGCGGTCGCCGTGCTGCTATTCGGGGGCAGCCTCGGGCAAGAGCGCCTCGGGTATTGGAGCTGGTCGCCGGCAGCACTTCTCGTCGTGGTGCTGCTCATCCTCTGGCTCACGGGGCGGCTGTGAAGCGACGCGCTCGACAGCTGCTCGCTGCTGCTGCGTTCACCCTGGTCGGTGTCGCAGTGCTCAGCATCTGCGCTGTCGGGCTGACCGTGCATGCGGTTGCGAAGGGCTTCGAGCTGCTGCGCGGTGGTGACCGCAGCGAGTTCGCAGGCAATCACGAGCGCGACGACAGTGAAAACCAACTGCCCGAATGGGCGTGAGAGGAGAATAGGGACATGACGACAGCAGCCGGAGCACTTATTGCGTTGGGCCTCGTGATCGCAGCCTGGGTGACCAAGGCGCAGCAGCCGCCGCGCATGGCAAACATAGCGGGGTGGGTGCTCGCAGTCGTGGGCACAGCGCTGCTCTTGCTCGCCGCATTCGAGGGATGGGCGCCGCGATGAAGCAGGGACCAGCTATGACGCGCTACGTCAGCGAGGTGCTCGCGCGCGACGACACGATCGAGGCATCCAGCGCGCTCGTGTCGTCGCTCGGCGTGAGCGTGCACGGCGGTCACGCGACGGTGCGAGTCTGGTCGCGCGGCGGGTACGCAGGCGCGCTGACAGTCGATGCATGCGATGCCGAGGCGCTGGTCCGGCAGCTCGGGTGCGTGCGCGAGCCCGGCGAGCCCGACGTCAAGGAGATGTGACGATGGAGCTTGGGCGGTGAAACGCGTGCTGCACGGCTTTGATGCGTCGGACGAGCGCAGGGCCATCACCCCTGTGCC